>Ga0222650_1000071_pt1 | contig 93408 bp, 89 predicted proteins | sample AntAcemetagen367_FD_179820 | JGI IMG/M metagenome (GOLD analysis project Ga0222650, IMG submission 179820) | Saline water microbial communities from Ace Lake, Antarctica - #367 | ecosystem: Environmental > Aquatic > Non-marine Saline and Alkaline > Saline | place: Antarctica: Ace Lake... | reverse complement strand
TTACCGGCGGAACCCGGAACGCTTTGTACGGGGCCAACCAAGCATACCAATGCCGCCGAAGACGGTAGCCATCAACCCAGTAGTACTGAACGATGATGGCAGCAATGATTGCGACCGGGTCAACTTCTCAACATTGTCAGCCGCTGGCTACGTGAAATAGATGTTATCTTTGAAATGACTGTCCATATGAGGTTGACACCTTCCGGGGTCGCCGCCGTTTTGGGCTGTGTGCAATAGATGTAGTATAAAAGTGTACCGGCCAAGCATCCCCGGAAACTTGTTCACGTGCTCACTAAAGCGGGATGCACTATCACCTCTGGTGCTTTGTGTTTTAGCGCCGTGATACTCTTGAACCAGCTTCTGCGCTTTTGGTGTTAACGTTGCCGCAAGTTCCGGGGGTGTTGCTGTCCAATGGGTAAGCCATTGAAATAGGTATTTTGATCGAGGCAATGCGGGGAGTTCCCATACGTTTTTTTATTGACAGTAAAAGTAATTTGTATATACAATTGTAGTGTAGGAAGGATATGTTGTGTTTGAATGGAACGATGAAAAGAGGCTAATCAACCTCGAAAAACACGGCATAGATTTTGTAGATGCTAAGGAGATATGGCAGAGGCCAGTGATGGAGCTGCCGTCTCCGCAAGTTGGCCATGACGAAGACCGTATCATTGCCATTGGCCAGATCGAGGGCCGCGCCATTGTGGTGGTGATATACACATGGCGCGGCGATAACAGGCGCTTAATCAGCGCCAGGAAGGCACGGAAAAATGAGCAAGCGCACTACGAAAATGAATTTAGGTGAAGGCAAAGGCCGGACAGATTTCAAGCGCCTTGATGCTATGACAGATGCGGAGATTGATGTTTCCGACATTGCCGAACTGGATGCAGATTTCTTCAAGAATGCCGAGGTGATTATACCTCCTGAAAAAAAGCACGTGAGCATTCGTCTCGATGCCGACGTGCTGGACTGGATGAAATCACAGGGCAAAGGCTACCAGAGCCGAATTAATGCTGTGTTGCGGGCCTACTATGAAGCGCACCAAAGCAAACGGTAAGTTGCAGTATAGTAAATGCGCCAAGGACAACATACTCATAGGCTGGTTTCCAAAAACCCCACCGCAGCAACCCTCGCGCACGAAGTAAAAGCCCCTACGGGATGCCCTGTTCCCAGTCAGCATTTTCGGTCCGTGGCCTTTTTTAGTTGTCCGGCCGCTGTGTACTGGTAGTGATTTTTCTGACCTTTTGGATCGGTTCTCATTTCTACTAACCCACGGTCATCATAGACAAACTGGGTATTCGCCCCTTCCTGATCGAAGAGGCTTTCATGTTGCCGCGATCATCGTAGGTCCAATCGATGTTGGGGTGGCTTCCCGTTTGTGCAGTGTCGAGATAACCCTTGGTATCGTAGGTGTAGTTCGTTGTAGTTGACAGCGGATCCGTCACTAACTTGAGCAATCCGTTGGGCGAGTACCTCGTCGCTACCGTGTTGCTGTAGTGATCTTTGCGGCTGGCGACATGATTTCGAGCAGTGTAAGTAAGAAAAAATATATCTGTCCCGGTTATTTTTCCGGTTATTTTTTGATGACCGACGTATTGATGACCTCTGAGACGAGGATATCGGTTGCGAAAGCCATCGGCGCGGCGCGTATGGCCTCGATTAAAAGAGTCTTGCGAATCATCATCTTTCCTTTTTTTACGCGTTCAACGCACGCGCAGTCAGTTTCCCAAGCTGGGACATATGGACCTCATCCGGGCCATCGGCAATGCGCGAGAAGCGCGCCAAAGTGAATACCTGCGGAATGAGGGTGTCCTGACAAACACCCATGCCACCGAACACCTGCATGGCACGGTCGGCTACCTGCTGCGCCATGTTCGGGGCAACAATCTTGACCATGCTGATATAGGGGATCGCCGCCTTCATACCCTGGGTGTCCATCACGTGAGCAGCCTGCAGGGTCAGCAGTCGCGCCTGCTCGATATCACAGCGGCAACGGGCAATCTCGTGCTGCACGCTGGTTTTCTTGATCAGTGGTTCGCCAAAGGCCACACGCTCCTGAGCGCGAGCGCACATTAATTCAAGGCAGCGCTGCGCCAACCCCACCAGACCCATCGCGTACTGGAAGCGGCCCGGTCCGAGACGCCCCTGTGCAATCTCGAAACCGCAGCCCTCGCCCTTGATCATATTGCTCACTGGCACGCGTACATTATTGAAAAGCAACTCTGCTTCGCCGCCGGGTGAGTGCAGATTATCGAACACGCGCAATTGCCGCACCGTTTTCACCCCGGGCGTATCACGCGGCACCAGAATAGTGGAGTGCTGGCGGTGCCGTTCATTCTCAGGGTTGGATTTACCCATCACCAACATAATTTTGCAGCGCGGGTTTAGTGCCCCCGTGGTCCACCACTTGCGACCATTGAGTACGTACTCATCACCATCGCGCTTTATTTCCAATTCCATATTGGTCGCGTCTGAAGATGCTACCTGTGGTTCGGTCATGGCGTAGGCACTGCGAATTTCACCTGCCAGCAGTGGCTGTAACCAATACTCCTGTTGCGCTTGCGTACCGTACTTAGCCAACACTTCCATATTGCCGCGGTCCGGGGCGTTGCAGTTGAACACACCCTGCCCCCAGGTCACCTTGCTCATAGTCTCGAACAAGGGCGCGATTTCCACGTTGGTCAGGCCAGGACTCCAGGGCTTGTACTCATGCGGCAGAAACAAGTTCCACAGGCCCTCGGCTTTGGCGCGCTCTCGAAGCTCGTCGTACCAGAGCGGCGTTACCCAGAGATTGTTCTGGTCCAGGCACCATTCCTCCCAGTCGTGTTCCCGCGGATAAATATGCTCTGCCATGAACACCTCAAGTTTGGCGTTCAGCTCTTTTACCCTGTCATTGATTTCAAATCCCATCACTCGCTCTCCTCGGCCAAGCGTATTGGGCGGCCAACCTACTCACCACCTCGTAAAATCTGTTCATTGTGTCCTGCACGATATCCACAGCACTGCGCACTCATATATAAATTCTCTAACGATGTAATGCCGGCTCTCAGCCCGGCGACAACATGGTCTCTACACCGGTGCCAGCAAGCAGGGCGTCGACCTGCGCACGGTCTGCATCGCCAAGGGCGCTGTAACGTTCATTGGTCCACTGCAGGCACTTGGCTTGATAGGGGAAGGTTTGCTGGTTCCAGGGAGCGCCGTCGATTTCCGCTTCCCAGGTTTTCTCGCCGGCCTGCGCGGCGCGGGCGTTTGCCAATTGCGCCGGGGCATAGCCGCGGCCAATTTCTGCCATCAGGCCGCGCAGGCTTTCTGGCTGATTCTTGAGCTCAACCCAATCACTCTCAGAGGGTTCCAGGCCACTCTGGTCGTACATCTGATCCACCCAGGCCACGGTGCGCGGCGAGACTTCATGGGCGATGGCGCGAGATGTCGGGTCAAATCCCACCAACTGGGTCAACTGGCCGTGGAGCCCGAAGTCACCCGCCGCCGGGCGATTCCCCAACATGAACTTCTGGTTAGCCAGATGGTTTTCCATGGCAGCGAGGAAGCGTCGATAGCTGGCATCGATCACCGGGGCGGTGGTGTCATTGGAGCCGACCACATAAAGACGACTGATTTGGCGCTCTGAAAAAAATTTCTTGAGCTGCTCAAGGGCATCTTTCGCCAAGCTCACATCCATACCCAAGGGCAACAGCGTTCCGGCGTTATCCGCATCCACTTGTGGGTACCAGCGGTAGTGAAACATATATTTGGTGCACCACTCGTCGGCAAAATCCTCGATCAGGTAATCGATAAAGGCCAGCGCCGGGTTTTGCGGCAGTACCGAGCGATCCGGATACATGCCTTCAAGGCGACGGATAATGGGCGTGGAATCGCACTGCGCTTTTATGCCGTCCTCTGCCTCGAACAAAAAGGTGGGCATTAAAACCGGCTTGGGTCTATCTATGCCTAGGGCATCGCACACCGGCTCTACCTGCCCCCAGGTTACCGCGTAAGGCACTCGCCGGTAGCGCAATAGGGCCACCATTTTTTGTGTATAGGGGGAAGCCGTGCCACCCACTAAACGAATCGGTTCCTGTTTCGTCATAGGTACTACTCCTGATCACCGCAATATAGAGACGGCTGGATCACATCCAGCAAAGCTCAAATATATTGACACAATAAGTGTCAATATGTAAACCTGTCTTCAGCAGATTCAGGAAAATGCTCACGCGAAGGCTCAGCCCCGCGGCAAGGAGAGACTGTGTACAGAGGTGAATACCAACTCATCGGCAGCGAGATGAGCTTTTTTACGCGCAAGCTGGAAGCCCAGCTGCGCTTTCAGCAGATACCGTGGCGCTACCTGTTCAAGACCGAGGAACGCAAGGCTGAACTGGAGGCCAAAGCCGGCACCCCGTTCGTTCCCCTGCTGATGACGCCCGATAAGTGGCTCATCTACGACACCATCGCCATTGGCCCGATGCTCAGCGACCGCTTTGGGGAACGCGCAGTCATTCCCGAAACACCCCTGCAACGCGCCTGCTGCTTCATGCTGGAGGACGCTTTCAATCACTGGCTGGGCCGGGTATGCGTATACTCCCGCTGGTGTTACCCGGAAAATGTCGCCTGGGTTGGCCCGCGCTTTGGCGCCAATATGATGCTGGATCGCTCCATCGACAAACCCTTCTCACCCGAAGAACTGAAGCGACTGGCTCCCATCGGCCCTATGATGTACGAGGGCTTTGGCAAAAATGTGTGCGAAGTTAACGGCGCGGGACCGGAGGAATCCGCTGCTGTGCAAGCCGATTTCAAGAACATGCTGAGCGCACTGGCAGTGCACTTCGCCGCCAACGACTTCCTTCTGGGCGACCGGCCCTGCCTCGCTGACTTCGCCCTGGCCGGAGCCAGCAAGGCCCACTTTGTGTGCGACCCGCAGCCGGAAAGCTGGCTGGGCGAGCATCGCAGCATGCTGCATCATTACACCGCTCAATTCTTCAGCGACTGGCAGGATGAGCTCGCGCCCTGGCCCGCGGACGACAGCGTGCCTGATACCCTGTCGACCGTGCTGGACTACCTGCAGGGTAGCTACTATAAGTCGGCTACAGCCAATATTGCCGCCGGCCTTGCCGGAGAGAAGTACTACGAGTTCGACTATGGCTTTGGCGGCACCCGGGCCCGTACCCAGAGGCGCCTGAACCTGGCTAGGCTGCACGTGCAGGATGAACTGCTGCGCGCAGGCGCGGCGGAGGATACCAGTGTAAAGACACTGTTCGCCGGGCGCGGCATTATTGAGCACTATCTCAGCTGATTGCCTTATCGAAATCGGCACCAGTCGCACCCCACAACAATGAGAAATTCTTATGTCTACTCGCGTAAAACTCTGGCTGTTCCCAGCTCTGCTCTATGCGATTTTCGTCTTCTGGTACACCGACTTTGGCGGCCCACTGAGTAATGAAGAAGTTGATGAATTCATCGAGGTGATGACTGGCAATGGTGTCGCCCCGGAGCGGGTGGATTACTACGCCAAATTCCTGCGCAATGACAGCGGCCGCCAGTTCCTGATGGTCAACAATCTCGACATGAATGAAAATCCCCCCGCCTTGGAGGGCGCCCCGGCCAATGCCGATGCTGATACCCTCATGGGCCTGTACATGAAACACATGATTCCGCAGTTGCTAAAACGCGCCTGCCACCACGTCCTCATGGGACCTGCCGTGTACTCGGCGATCGACATTACGGGCATTGAGGGCGCCGAGCAGTGGACGGATGCCGCTCTGTTACGCTACCGCAGTCGGCGTTCATTTATGGAGATCATCAGCAATCCTGCAATTCTTGGCCCCCATGACTTCAAGCTAGCAGCACTGGACAAGACCATTGCCTATCCAATGGAAACCGATCTGTACCTGAGCGACCCGAGGCTACTGCTGGGTTTGATACTGCTGACCTTGACCGCAGTGATTGATAGCTGGAGGGTTTCGAGAAATCGGGGTCAGCACACAGGTTCATAATAGTGGTCTTCCGCCAGCGATAAGTGTACAACCAAGGAGAATAAAAATGATCAAGATATATGGCGTGCACGGCTATCCGTTCGTCCGCAAGGGACTTACCGCACTGGATTTCAAGAATATTCCCTACGAGATCGGCTCGCAGATGCCGTTCTCCGGCGACAAGAAATACCTTAACATCAACGCGCTGTGGTGGGACTAATGCCGGAGTTGGAAAAGGCAGCACATCGTCTGAGTGATATTCACGCGCCATACCAGATTTACAAGTCGGATATCTCCTACTTCAGCGGCAAGCTGGAAGCCTACCTGCGCTACAAGGCAATACCGCACAGCACGGTTGATGCCAATATGAAAAACATGCGTGCCGTGGCAGAAAATACCGGCTACAAAAAAATGCCCGCGGTGCAGACGGCCGATGACAAATGGCTGTTCGATACCACACCCATGTTGCAGTGGTTCGAACAGCGCTACCCGCAGGCGCCGATACTGCCGCAGGATCCCGCCCTGCGGTTTATCGCCCTGCTGCTGGAAGACTATGGCGATGAATGGCTGTGGCGCCCAGCCATGTGGTGGCGCTGGCAACCCCGCGCCTCCCGTTGGGCGCTAGGCTGGCGCATCGCATCGGAGATGGCACATCCAGCGTTAGGCAGGCCACTGGGATTTCTGTTCGGTCGCCGCCAGTTAAAGGAATGGCTTTGGGACGACGGCGTCACCCGGGAAAATGCGGGGGATGTGCGTGACATGCTGCTCAGGGAGCTGGAGTTCCTGGAGCCCGTGTTAGCCGATCAACCCTACTTGCTGGGCAGCCATCCGTCGGCGGCAGATTTCGGTTACTTCGGCCCGATGTTCCGTCACTTCGGCAATGACCCTGAGTCGGCCGAAGTCGTACGCAGGCGCGGGCCGAATACCTACGAGTGGCTGGCACGCCTGTGGAATGCCAAAATCGACAAGCTACCAGCGGCGCAACACTGGGTTTGGCCACAGAGTGACTACTGGGCCCCTCTGCTGGAACGCATCGCCAGGGACTACCTGCCCTACCTGCACCAGAACGCAGTGGCATTTCGCAGCAACCAACAACGATTTGATTACCGTGGCAATACCTTCACTTTCAAGGGCACCAAAACCACCAACTATCGCGTGTACTGCCGCCAGATCTTGCAGCAAGAATTTAACGCGCTCAATGAACAGGACCAACATCGTATCAAGCAACTGTTTGAGCCCAGCGGTGGACTGGAGCCCCTGCATACCGATGGCATTATCGATTCCGGCATGGCCGACCATTTCGTACTGCCGCGTGATCCCGTATCAACACAGCGCCAAAAGCCCCGCCTCATGAAAACCCTGCTGGGCCAGCCCAGGAACTGACCTCCATCAGACTGAAATAGCGCGACATTTCGGTAGCGACACCATGATGCCTTGCTGACCGGTGATCTTATTGTCCGGCATGGCCTGCCAGAAGCGACCGATAGAGGCACCAACAAATTCGACTGCCATAACGACTTCTCGTGTACTTAGATCAAAAATAGTGAAGACTGTTTTTTTGTTGTGATTGTGCTCAAGGTTGCGGGTGACCATCATGCCATCGGACAACAGGCTCATACCGTTGTGAGCATGATCCACCGGCAGCTCTGCCATATTCTGCGGGGCCAATAGATTTCTTATAAAAACCTTGAGGGTCGATTTGATAATCTTGAAGCGTCATAGCTCAATCACCCGCTTATATAACGGTGATTGATAAACCACTTTCTCTCCGCTATAGGTGTTGTTCATATAAGCATGATAAATTTTAAATACTTCCAGACTTGAGGATATTTTTCTAGCACCTGTGTACCACTGTTTCTCCAACTTATGTTTTTCTATCAAGCTGCGGCATTGTTCCAACATGTCGGCATCCATAATGCCCTTGCGTATCTAATAGATATAGGAATCCGCCAGGTTGCTATAAAAGGTACCTTTAGGATTCCTTTTGAGGTATTTGACAAAGGTTTCTGGGCCGCCCTCACCATATATCCACCAGCGTGAAATTTTGTAGTGGTCAAAAACGTCTGATCTATTGGTAAGAACCGCATATTGCGGGGCCGGCCTATTTGGAATTGAACTGCAGAAATATCTGACGCATTAACAGCGTCTTTCAGAATCGGTAACTTTAACTGCTTAGCTCTTATATAAGCATCACGGGTTTTAGCCATTTTAGAGAGTGGTTTTTTAGGAATTAGCCTGACTTCTCTGGCTTTTGGAATCCAACTTAACAGAGGGAAATGTCGATCAAGCAAGTTCATAAAAATACCTTGATTTAGAGTTTAATAGATTTTGAAACGGTTGGCTCTTTTAGTTAGGCCAGTAAATATACTCGTCACCCTGTTGGAAGTGCTCCGCCAGGGTTTTATCGACCGCCACCGGCATTTCCGCCACGTAGGGATACAGTGGCTTGCGCGCCGACGTCTGGTGCGCATCCAGCAGCGCCCGCAGTTCCGCAAGTTTGTCCGGACGCGCTGCGGACAGGTTGCTCTGCTCGGTGGGATCGTCCGCCAGGTTGTAAAGCCAGATCTTGTCAGGGCGGTCAGACACTTGCAGTTTCCAGTCCCCGTGGCGCACCGCACGGTAATAGCCACTCTGCCAGAACAGGGTTTCGCGTGACCAGGTCGCAGCGCCGCCTCCTGTCGCCAGCGGCAGCAGGTTGAGGCCGTCGATAACCACACTCTGTGGCGCTTCAGCCCGCGCAGCCGCCGCCATGGTGGGCATCAAATCGATATGCGCAACGGGCGCTTCGATGCGGGTACCGGGCGCAATATGTGCAGGCCATCGCATGAAAATGGGCACGCGCAGCCCACCCTCGAAGTTTGTCAGCTTCCAGCCGCGATAGGGTGCGTTGATATCGGACAGCCCGATATAACCCGGCCCGCCGTTGTCACTGGAAAAGATCACGAGAGTATTCTCCACCAGGCCCTCCTCTTCCAGCGTTGCCATAATTCGTCCCACACTGCGGTCCAGCGCCCGGACCATCGCCGCGTAGACCCGCAGGCGGTGCGGCTTGATATCACCCACAGCCTCGTAATCCTCGCGGGTGGCCTGCAGCGGGGTATGCGTCCCCCAATGGGCGAGGTACAGGAAGAACGGCCTGTTCCGGTTGGCTTTGATCACCTTGATCGATTCATCCGTCCAGTAGTCGGTGAGGTACCCACCTGGCCGGAAACGAACATCACCGTCATTATTAAAAGAGGCCGCATAGTCCATGCGAGCCCACAGAAACTGATCAATAGGGTCGAAATCCAGCTTGGCATTGACCACGTCAGGGTCGTCTTCCGGCAGGTAGAGCCCACTGGTCATCAGCAGGCTGTCATCAAAACCCTGGTCATTGGGCGTAGAGCCCTTGTCTCGGCCGAGGTGCCACTTGCCGATATGCGCCGTGTAGTAGCCGCGCTCACGCAATACCTCGGCCACAGTCACCTCCGAACTGGGTAAGCCCTGCTGCTCATACGGTGGGGCTTCTGCTGCGCCCGCTTCGTTAAAGAGGCCAGTGGGCAGGCCGTTATCCAGACTGCTGCTAATCGCGGTAATCATGGGGCCCATGCCGGAGGGCGTGGGGGTGAACTCGAAGCCCGTGCGAGTGGGGTAGCGTCCGGTCATGATCATGGCGCGCGACGGTGCGCAGGTGGCATTGCCGGCATACGCCTGCTCGAAGACAGCACCCTTGGCAGCCAGCTGATCGATGTTTGGAGTTTTCACCCGACCACCGGCCACCCCGCCGCCGAACGTCGAAATGTCGTTGTAGCCAAGGTCATCGGCCAGGATCAGGATGATATTTGGGGGGCGGTCCGCCGGGCTTTCGGTGGCGTCCTGCGAACCCTGCGCCCAGGGTACCTGCCGGTTGGGTTCGACCACAAACTCCTGTCCCGATTGGTATTTGACCACCGCCAGCATCAGGTCGATTCGGTTGAACCAGGCAAACCCGCCAATGACAGCGACGATCAGCATTAATGATAAAAGCGATTTTTTCAACATGACTCTGTCCCAGCGCAATCGAAGGAGAGCGGATTCCCGACAGAAAAGCAGTTGCGTCCCCTCTGTCCGACTGTAGGCAAACTGGATTGCCCACTTTATTAATGACATATATACTGCCATTATATTAAACCAAGGTAAACGGCATTACATTTAATATTCCGCCTGTGCTGCGTTAGCCCTGTTTCTAGTTTCAGGGAATAAGGAAACGTTCAGGCAAATCCGCGATGTAAGCCCGTAGTTTGAACTCAACCTATTGTGAGGCCGCAGCATGGAAGTAAAGAACAGCGTTAAGCCCAACGATGCGCAGATAAAGGGATTTTTTGAACCGGGCGCCACGGGCCCCATCTATATGGTGAACCTGCTGAAGTTCAAGGAAAAAGCTGAATACTCAGATGGCCGGGAAACCCAGCTGACCGGCGCCGAGGCGTATAAACTCTACAGCGAGGCAGTCTCAAATCTACTGCTGGAGTTTGGCGGCTGCGGCGCATTTTTCGCCGACGTAGAGCGGCTGATGCTGGGCGAGGTAGAGGAATTGTGGGACCAAGTGGCTATTGCCGTATACCCTTCCCGAACGGCTATGCTCGAAATGATGCAATCGCCAACCATGAAAGACATCTCCCAACATCGTGAAGCTGGGCTCGAAGGGCAGCTTAACATTGAAACCACTGCCGCCCAGGGAGCTTGGTTAGACAAGGCAAACTTATGAAACTGTGGTCTATCCCCAGTTTCAAGCGCCCGAACATTGTCGCCTAAAGGGTGACGCCACCGTCCACCACGACGCACTCACCACTGGTATAACTACTGGCGTCGGAAACCAAGTACAGCACAGTGCCTGCCATCTCGTCCGCTTCGGCGTGGCGTCCCATCGGTATCGAGGTAACAACGTGTTGGTAAATGTCTTCCTGATCGAACAGTGCGCCGGCAAATCTGGTTTTGGTCAGCCCCGGTAGCAATGCATTAACACGGATTCCAAGCGGGCCGCACTCCTTGGCAAAGGCTTTGGTCATGTTGACGACGGCCGCTTTGGAAATAGAGTAGATGCCCTGCATATCGCCCGGCTGAAGCGCGTTGACTGAAGCGGTGTTGACGATAGCGCCACCGCCCTGCTCCTTCATCAGTTTGCCCGCTTCTACCGACATGAAGAAGTAACCGCGAATATTCACTTCCACGGTTTTGTTGTACGCCGCCAGATCGGTGTCCAGGATATGGCCGAAGTAAGGATTGGTGGCCGCGTTGTTCACCATAATATCGAGGCGGCCGTGGCGCTCCCTGATCGTCGCAAAGGTGTTGGTAATATCCTCCATGCTGCCAACGTGACAGGCCAGCGCCTCGGCACTGCCGCCGCTTTCCAAAATGGCATCGGCAACGGCTTGGCAATCATCAATTTTGCGGCTGGACACGATGACGTGTGCGCCCTGTTCCGTCAGCAATTTTGCGATGGATTCTCCAATACCGCGGCTTGCGCCGGTTACAAGCGCGATCTTTCCGGTGAGATCAAATAGATTTGTAGCCATTTGAAGAGTCCTCTGGTCTCGTTGTGAAATGTCTAAAACTGTCCCAAAAAGAGCCGACACATCTTGCCTGAAATTAAGTGTCTCAGACTATTTTGTGCGCTCTCTTACGTATTCTTTTTTCTTTCCGTCTGACTATGCGATGATTTCAAGTGCCATAGTCGCCAGTGGCTCCACGATGTCACCAACCTCGAGAGCCGATGCGTTGGACGCATTACCCTGGGTTGCGCGCTTGGCGACCCCTTGCGCGATTGCCGCCAATCGAAAGAAACTGAACGCCAGGAAGAAGTTCCAGTTGTCGATGCGATCGATGCCCCGGTACTGGCAGTAGCGCCCGACATATTCTTCCTCACTGGGCAGGCCGAGGCGCTCCAGATCGAGTCCGACGAGACCGGAGGGAGCCATTTGCGGTTGCTCTTTGGCCGGCAGGCGCATGGCCATACACTGATAGGCCAGATCTGCACACGGGTGCCCCAGCGTGGAAAGCTCCCAGTCCAGCACCGCAATTACCCGGCTGTTATCTTTGGCGTACATCAGGTTATCCAGTCGGAAGTCTCCATGCACCAACGCCACCTGACCATCGTCTGCGGGAAGATGCTTTTCCAGCCAGCCGATCAGCCGATCCATGGCGTCGTTCTTTTTCAGCTCTGATGCCCGGTACTGTCCGGTCCAACGCCCCACCTGCCGCTCAAAGTAGTTTCCCGGCCGGCCGTAATCTGACAACCCCACCGCTTCGATATCGATACTGTGTATGCCCGCGAGGGTTTGCGCCATCTGGTCATACATTGCTGTGCGGGTTTCGCGATTATCGATCTCCGCGAGCGCGGGGTTCCAATAGACATTGCCATCGCAGTATTTCATCAGGTAGAACATGGAGCCGATCACCGAGGGATCCTCACACAGGTGATAGACCTCGGCGACAGGCACGTCCGTCCCATGAAGCGCAGCCAGAACCCGATACTCCCGGTCGACGGCGTGGGCAGACTTGAGCAACTTGCCCGGTGGCTGCCGGCGCAGTACATAGGTCCCGGAACCTGCATCTATTTTGAACGTTGGGTTTGACTGGCCACCGGGGAATTTACTGGCGCTCAGTGGCCCCTTGAACCCCGGCATATTGCGTTCCAGGTAGTCCGCCAGGACTGTCTCATCCAGCCTATCGACTGACGACATCAAGACCCCTCGCCGTTGAAAAAAGCAATTCGCTTGCCTCTGGGTGCAGGCACTTTATATTCCTCGGGCAGGGTACAGATCCTGTCCATAACCGTGGTGCTGCCGTCCGCGTAATCCCACACCAGTTGTTCGCCATCACGCCCCTGGCGGAGGTAGCGCTTCACCACCACCGGCCCCCAGCCGAAGACGTGGAAGTTGAGCACACCGTCATCCCATATCATGGAGGCAGAGGTGCGCGGGCAATACTCGTCATTGCCCACAGTGAACAGTACCGAGCCCTCGGTATCGTCGGTGTTAAGTCCCGCTGTGCTGTTCGGGCCGTAGTCATGAATAATCCCGCTCGACGTCATCACGGTGCGGCTACCACATTGCTCGACCCGCTCGATGTGACCCACGTGACCGCCTTCAACGCCCAGCCATAGGCCGCGAATATCCGCAGCGCCTTCCGGCAGCGGCTCGGTGCACTGGGCCAGAATCGGCAGTGGGTAATGCGCGTAGCCACATCCTGGTGTATTGCCCTTGGGGATATCTACGGCCAGCTTGCCGCTGCCATCGAGTTGGGGTAGTTCACAGTAATTGAGAGCGCTGCCATCTCCCGCCAGGGTCGCAGGATCGGTCGTGAGTGGCGGCCGGGATGACAGGAATCCCAGCCAGAACAAAAACAGGACCAAACAGAGCGGCACCAGCACAACGGCGGTAAGTAGTTTCTTGATCATAGAAACACGACTCCCAAAAAGTCCGATTGATTAACTCGCCACCAGGGCATCAGCCATGGGTCCGAACAAGGTTTGCTTGAGGGTTTTGAAGATACCAGGTTCCTTGGTGGCCAGCTGGCCGGCCAGAATTTTGGCCTGATCCAGAAGTTCTTCCATGGATGCCCTGCCGTCAGCAATGCCTGCCGCCATCGCCTCATCCGCGGTATAACGTTCGCCGGTTAGCACCGCATCCCTGACGGTATTGGCGGGCAACTTACCTCGGAGAATGCCCATCATGGAGGGCGGAATGGGCACGCCCACATCCACCTCTGACACGCAGAACCAGCCCCAGTCCTCGCGCATGATGCGGTAATCCAGAGACAGTGCGAGGAAAGCGCCTGCGGCGAAGGCATGGCCATTCATCGCCGCCACTGTGGGGCAGGGCAACACCAGAAAACGTTTATGTATCTCGGCCATACGACTGGCAAACAGTTGCATACCCGCCGCATCGAGCTGAGACACCACTTCCAGATTCAAGCCGTTACAGAAGAACTTACCCTCGCCTGCCAGAATCAGTGCGACGCCCTGTCCGCAGTCAACTTCCACCTGATCGAGAATATCCAGCATGCGCTGCTGCCACTGTGGGCAGATCACATTGGGGCCGGCATTCATGGTCACCAGATGGAGGTCACCTTCTTTCGTGTAATCAATCATTCTCAATCCTTTATTGGGGACAGACCACGTTTAAAACGTTTGAACATGGTCTGTCCCCGATTTTTTCCACTAGTTTTTTTCACGCTGCCGTTGCGGCCGCCGCCAGTTTCGCCGGAGCGTTCACCAGGGCAGAGAAACGCTGCTGCTGATAATCAGCATCACCAAACAGGGTGTTGGCAATCATCAGGCGCTTGACGTAGAAACCCACCGACAGTTCTTCCGTCATACCCATGCCGCCGTGCATCTGGATGCCCTCACCGCCAATCAGGCGGCCAGCGCGACCCACTATCAATTTCAAGGCCAGCAGGCTGCGCCGGGTATCTTCATCGCCCGTATCCATCGCGCACACTGTTCGGTACAGCAGGGATTTGGTTTTTTTCGCAGGCGGCAAACATGTCCACCATGCGATGCTGCAAGGCCTGGAAAGAACCGATAGGGGTACCGAACTGCTTGCGCGTTTTCAGGTAGTCGAGCGTTTGGGCATTGAGCAACTCCATAGAGCCGAGTGCATCAGCGGCGATCGCCAAAATAGCCTTATCCACCACCGGTGCCATCAGGGTATAGCCCTCCCCTGTGCCACCGAGCACCGCGTCAGCAACCACATTATTGAGGCGGATGTTGGCGGCCTCAGGGCCATCCGTCATGCGGTAGCTGGTGGACTCCAGCCCATCGGCAAAAGCATCGACCAGGAACAGCGTGATACCGCTCTGATCCGATTGCTCGCCAGACGTGCGTGCAGCCACCACCAACTTCCCGGCAGCGCCGCCATTTAGAACCACAGTCTTCTCACCGTTGAGCACCCAGTTCACGCCGTCTTGTCGGGCGCGCGTTTTGATATCGGCAATTTCATAGCGGCTCTGGCGCTCGAGGTAGGCGAAAGCCCCCTGCAATTCCCCCGCAATAATTTGCGGGATCAATTCATTCTTGAGCTGATCGCTGGCGCCGGCCTGTAGCAGACCACCAAACAGCACGACGGTGGGCAGGAACGGCTCGGCCACAAGTCCGCGCCCCAGTTCCTGCATGATCACTATGGTGTCTACCGGTCCGCCGCCGAAACCGCCGAGCTCTTCTACGAAGGGAATGGAAAGCCAGCCCAACTCAGCAAATTGCTGCCAGTTTTCAGCACTGAAACCGTGCGGCTGCGCCACGGTGGCATTACGCTGGTCCAGCGCATAGTTGTCCTGGACAAAACGGGCAATGCTGTCCTGGATCATGGTTTGTTCTTCGGAAAGATTAAAATTCATCACTATTTCCCTTACGTTCTGCCTACAGGCCCAGCACGTGCTTGGCGGTAACATTCTTCTGCACTTCATCGGAGCCGCCGTAGATAGATGAGGCACGCCCCCGGAAATACTGCTTCTGCGCAAAATTGGCGAAGTCATGCCCCAGCTGCGCGTCGCTCAGTTCCCCTCGCAGGGTCTGGCTGTAGTAGCCGGCCACGTCCATGCGCAATTCCTGTATCGCCTGTTGAATATCTGTACCTTGTAATTTCAACAACGAGGACTCCGGTCCGGGCATGCCGCCATCAGCCGCGGAGGCCAGTACACGCAGTTCCGTATATTCCAGCGCCATCAAATCGATTTCGACATCGGCAAAGCGTTTGGCAAAGATCGGGTCCTCCAACAGGGCTTGCCCACCGTTGACTTCGTCGCGGGCCAATTCGCGCAACTGCTCCAGATTGCGTTTGGATTCCGCCACCTCGGCAATCGACAAACGCTCGTGCACCAACAGGGATTTGGCATAAGTCCAGCCCTTACCCTCTTCACCGATACGGTTTTCCACCGGCACCCGCACATCCTCAAAGAACACTTCATTGAGATGATGAACACCATCGATGGTTTCGATAGGCTTTACCGTAACGCCGGGGGTTTTCATATCGATCAATAAAAAACTGATGCCTTCCTGTTTACGGCCGCTGTTGTCCGTGCGCACCAGACAGAAAATCCAATCGGCAGCCTGGGCAAACGACGTCCATATTTTACTGCCGTTGACGATATAGTCTTCACCATCACGCTCTGCCTTACACTGCAGTGACGCCAGATCAGAGCCGGCGCCGGGTTCGGAATAACCCTGACACCACCAGTCATCGCTATTGAGGATACGCGGCAAAAAGCGCGCTTTCTGTTCTTCCGTGCCATAGGTGTAAATCACCGGCGCTACCATTGTCACACCGAAGGGAATCGGCGCCGGCGCACCCACCTTGCCGCGCTCGGCGTTGAAAATAAAATGCTGGGGCGCACTCCAGTCCTGACCGCCATATTCGACCGGCCAGCCTGGCGCCATCCAGCCCTTTGCATTGAGGCGGCGCTGATACTCGATCATGCCTTCCTTGAGGTGAGGCGAGGCTTCCGCACCGTGCAGCTTCTGTACTAACTGTTCATCGAGAACAGTGGCAAAAAACTGGCGAACCTCCGCCTGAAAAGCAAGTTCCTCGTCGGTAAAGCGTGCCTCCATGATTGGTCTCCTTACATTTAACTCTATTGGACGAAATTTTTGACAGGGACAGGCCGCGTTTAAATTTTGTTAGTCTGGCCTGCTCTGCCCTCGCTGGCATCTGCCTGCCAGCATCTTCACCAGCAATACAATCAGACTCAGCTCTGGCCAGTAATATCCAGAATGGCCTGCACACACTGCTCGGGCTGCTCGTGTTGCAGGAAATGCCCGGCGCCGGTAATGGTTCTGTGCGCAACACCCTGACAACCGGGTACCGCTTTAAGGAAAGGCCTATCGCCCCCGGCAGTCACCGGGTCGTCATCAGAAAACGCGCACATAAAAGGTTTATCAAAATGCTTGAGCACTTCCCATGCCGCTGTGTTCTCCCCCACTTCCGCATCGTCTGGGAACAGTGGCACCAGCGAAGGGAAGCGCCGCGCACCGGCCAGATACGACTCGTCTGGGTAGGGTGCATTGAAGGCTGCTTTCACTTCGTCGGTTAACACTTTCGTATTTCCTACATTGTTGATCACCGCATCACCGGGGTATAAAATTTCGGGACTTTCGGCACAGAACTTGCGCCAATAGAGCATGCCTGGCACACCGGATTTATCGCGGAAGCGTGCTTCCAACTCTGCCGCCTTAACCACAGGCAGGCTTTTGTAGGCCTCCCTCAGTGACGCCGAGAAATCCTTGGGAATGGGCCCTGTTGGCAGGCCACCATTGGCCAATACCACCCCCGCAAAGCGCTCGGGGAAAGCCGCCACCAGGCGCAGGCCGATGAGGCTGCCCCAGTCCTGACAAAACACGGTAACGCCAGTGAGATCCAGTTGGGTCAACCAGTCGCTCATCCAAGCCACGTGGCGGGCGTAACTGTAGTCCTGCAATTGCGTAGGTTTGTCGGAGCGCCCAAATCCCACAAGATCCGGGGCTATGACCCGAAAACCCGCCTCAACCAGCGGCGGGATCATAAGGCGATACAGGTAACTCCAGGCGGGCTGGCCGTGCAGCAACAGCACCAGGTCGCCATCTAGCGCGCCCTCATCGAGGTAGTGGATGCGAAGCTCTCCGCCCTCGCTGTCATCGACCTGCAGGTAGTTTGGCTTGAACGGGTAATCGGGCAAATGCTCAAAGCGCTCGTCGGGCGTGCGTCTGACTTCCATTGTTCGTGCCTCCACTTTTCTGCCTTTGCATCGCTTTTACTAGCGAGTACTCGCGATACTATTCTTAATCCAGCTTGCTATTCGATTTATTTAAGCATACTTTATGCCATTAGATTATGTCACTGCCTATGACATTACAATCGAAAATTAATATAATCATAAGGCTGTTAGTCGGAGAACGATAATGACAAGAATGAAGCTGCTTGCATCTGCCCTCGCACTCTGTAGCACCGCTGCTTTGGCTCAGACAGCCATGCTGGAAGAGGTTATAGTCACCGCCACCAAGCGCGCAGAGAGCTTGCAAGATATTCCGATCACAGTGAATGCCCTGTCTGAAAATACTATCCAGGAAGCGGGTATCCACGATATCAGCGATGTCGCAGTACTGGTGCCGTCGCTGACCGTCAGCTCTAATATCAATCCCTTTGCCTCTGCGCTGCGGATTCGTGGTTTCGGCACCTCGCAAAACGATCCCGCTCTGGAAGCCTCGGTCGCCTTCATACTGGATGGGGTTTACATGGGGAGTTCCGGGTTGGCAATGTCAGATCTTACGGACATTGAACGTATTGAAGTACTGCAGGGGCCGCAAGGCACCTTGTACGGTAAAAACAGCAATGCGGGCGTCGTCAGCGTGATCACAAAAACCCCGAATATTGACGAGACTGAAGGCTTTGTCGAAGCCAGCCTCGGTGATTACTCCATGCAACGATACGTAGGATCGGTCACAGGCCCCATTAACGAATCAGTAGCGTATAGCCTGGCTGGCAGCTGGTATGAGACCGACGGCTGGATGGAGAGTGATACCGGTGACGATCTGAATGATGCCAAGGACTGGAATATACGCGGCAAACTTCTGTGGCTACCCACCGATGCGCTCAGCGTGCAACTTACGGCCGCTCATGTCGACCGTGACACCAGCTGTTGTGCTGCTGATGCCACGCAGACAGCCGCAGTCACTGACCAACTTGTAGCCCAGGACCTGCCAGTTCCGAACAACGATGGTTTTGACTACAAGAACAATGTGAACATCGATTCCAATTTCGACATGAAATCGGACGGCGTCAATGTCAAGCTGGATTACGAGCTGGACACGGCGGTCCTGACTTCCCTCACCGCGTGGAATGACTACGACTACAAAAGCTCGACAGACGCCGACCGATCCCAACTGGACATACTCGGAATTGTCGATGACAAATACACCGGAGAACAGTATTCACAGGAGTTTCGCCTGACCAGTGAACTGGATGGCCCGCTGCAATATATGGCGGGCGCATTTTTCGCCTACGAGGAACGAACACGAGGTGGCACTGGCGAGGGTGTCGTCGTCGTCGGTGACGACATGCTGACGGTCGCGGGCGCCCAGACGGGATTAGGGCCCGTGTTTGGCGCTCTCGTACAGCCGGGCGATACCGTCTTTTTTGACAACAAATGGACGACGGAAACCTATGCCCTGTTCGGTCAGTCCACCTACAACATCACCGAAGACTGGGCGACAACGCTTGGAATACGCTACACCACCGAGACCAAGGATGCCGACCTGTTCACCCAGCCAGTGTCCACCGCGCTGAGCTTCGGTACCGGCAGATCGCTGGTAGAGCAGGGATTCGCACCCATTGATGAGAGCTTCAACCGAGAATCCGATGGTTTTACCGGCCTGGCCAACCTCACTTACTTCATGAATCAGGAAACGATGGTGTTTACATCCGTATCAACCGGCACCAAGTCAGGCGGCTTCAACGGCGTCGCCGGAGAGGGCGAATCACGGGAATTCAAGGATGAGGACACCACCAATTATGAATTGGGGATCAAGTCACAACTGTTCGACAACCGCCTGCAAGTGAATGCCAGTGCGTTTTACACAGAGTTTAGCGACCTGCAGTTTCTCGCCCAGCAGCCCAGTGGGGTGGGCACATTTGTCAGCAATGCCGCAGAGGGCACCAGCACGGGTGTGGACCTGAATTTTTCTGCCGCACCCTGGCAGTTTCTGATGTTGTCGGGAGGGCTACAGTATCTGGATGCAAAGTACACGGATGGCGAGCTGGACGAGCTGAATTTGGATGTGCCTTTTGCCCCCACATGGAGCGGCAATGTGTCAGCAACCCTGCTGCTGCCCCTCGCTGATGGTGTAACTTACCTGCGCAGCGACTACAGCTTCATGAGCGACCATTTCAATAACCCGACCTATCAGGTTGACAGTGTCGAGCAGGACAAGGAACTGGTGAACGTTCGCCTCGGCTGGCGAAATGATAACTGGGATGCAGCGGTATGGGTAAAAAATGCGACCGATGAAGCCTACTCCACGCTGACTGCTGCACCGATTGCGTACTCGGGCACAGAGGGTTTCTGGCTGGAAGCGCCACGTACCTGGGGTGTGACTGTTCGTTATAGCTTCTTCTAGGATTTCCAGGAGCGCAGTGCTGCGGTAACACAGGCGCTCTCATCTTTTAAGGTATAGCGCTTTTGGGCTATGCTTTTTTTTGGCGTATCACTCAAAAGTGCAAGCTCTGTCTGCGTGCTGGCGTCCTGGAATTGGCTTCTGCGAAACGGCCCCGAGCGGGAGAGTGTTTTTCAGTCGCTCCACGATATTCGCTTGGTGAAAAACACTCTCCCACCCGGGACCTCGGTGGTGCCTACCTATAGCATCTGGAAAATGGAAATGAATCTGAAAGAACCGCTGTTTTTAGCCTTGGAGCACTACGATTCGTAGGCTTCGGGAAAAAGTAGGCTTTTCACCAAGCGAATATCGTGGAGCGACTGAAAAGCCTACTTTTTCCCGAAGCCGTTAGCCGAGAATCCCTCCCGAATCCCCAAAAGACTTTCTTAAATCCAGCTAAGCCAACCAGACTTCCAGATTATCAACCTGCTCAATTGACCGATCCAACCTGATAGAAAGCAGCTCCGCCATCCCACAACGCTCCAGCATCTCCCGCACCACCTGCTGCTCAGCAGAACACAGCACATCGTAAATTGCCTGCACGCGCTGCAGCAGGAAAAATCGGTAGGGTTGGGCGGCCGACGTAATCGTCTGCCCACGCAACTCAAACTGGCACTGGCCCAGGAAGCGCTCCGCCGTATCCCCTGCTTGCGGACGATTCTCCTGCAACCACTGGTTGATGAACGCGGCTGCCGAGCGCGTTTCAGGCACGAAGTCTTCGGCAATAACTTTCAGCACTTGTAGCAGGGATTCCGGCACCTCATCGTCGGCCAGAAAGTCGTCACCGGCATTGAAATACTCCGGCACATCCTGGTCAGCGCGATTCATGCGTTCTACCCAGCGGTAAACACGCACGGCGCGCTGCTGCATGATGCGCGCGGGATAGGGGTCGCGCCCGAGGTGGGCATACATCGGCGCGAGGAGCCCAAAGTCTCCGATACAGGGACGCCAACCCAACAGGTAGGGATAGTTTTCAAAATGAGCACTGAGCGCATCCAGATACTCGAGATAGAGCTGCTCAACCAGCGATTGTGTCTCCTCGGTTACGCCCCAAACTCTCGCAACTTGCTGCATCCGCCCCATCATGTGCTCGGTTTTGTCCTCGCGGGTGGGCATATCGCGCTGCGAGTGCAGGAAGTGGTAACGCACAAAGGCAAGGTTCTCTTCCTGGAAGTTCCAGCGATAGTGCATGGCTGGGCGCAACAGACCGTCTGTGCCGATCACATCAAACAGCGCACTCACTGTTTGCTGCTTGGGGCCAGCCGGCCGACAGGGTCGGCCATTGGCAGCTTCGAAGTGCTCGATGATGGCGGCGCCGTCGCGAATGACTTCTCCGGCCGGCGTCACCAGCGTGGGGATTGTCGGCAATTTGGCTTTGGGCAAAACGTCGGCCTTGAAACTCTCATGGCCGGTAGATAACTCCCGGAAGGGAATCTGGTTTTTGATCAGGTAACTGCGCGCCCGCCCGGAATACAGGGAGTGGGTGATCGCGCAGAGGGTGTGTGTATCGGACATGTTATGCCTCGCTTCTTTTCATACGATGGGCCACTAGAAATGGCAGCAGAATCAGCGCCAGCAGCAAACCCACCAGCACTGGAGTCCGCAGCCGACCATAGAGTGTATTGATAACGACTTGTTTCAGGTGATCGAAGCCCACAGGCACCGGCAGCACCTGGTTGTCACGGGCATAACGCTCGTAAGCGGCCAACATGCGCTGCAAGCGCGCTGGCTCCGCAGAGGCCAGGTCTTTGGTTTCACCGGGATCCTGCACGATATTGTACAGGTGCCACTGGTTGTCACTCAGCGGGCCGCGATTGAACACAATTTTGTAATCCCCCTTAAACAGGGCCGCGTGGCCAGCCAGTTCGTAGCCCACTGAATCTTCCGCGCCGTACACTCGCTCCGCTTCCCCGAACAACAGCGGCTGCAGGTCGCGACCGATCATCGGCTCCACTGGCCGACCCCGGTAACGTCCTACTGGTGGCGCCACACCGGCAAACGACAACACAGTGGGCGTGATATCGGTGACGAAGGAAAATGCGTTGTTCAACACACCTTGCAACGGCAGTCCTGCCCCCGCCACGATTAGCGGCACCCGCATGCCGCCTTCCCCTGCGTAGAACTTGTAATACGCCAAAGGGCTGGACGCGGCGCTGGCGAAACTGGGACTGATGGAGTTGTAACTGCCCTTGAGACCAAGGCGCTCATAATCGGTGTGGTAGCCTAACGCCGCCGGACCACGACTGGCGATAAAGGAATCTGGATCAGCGGGGCCGCTGGCCTCCGCGCCATTATCGGATGTGAAGATAATGATGGTGTTGTCGTAGTGCCCCTGAGCCTTGAGATAATCCACCAGACGCCCAAGGTTGTAATCCATAGCTTCCACCATTGCAGCGTAGACCGCCATGCGCTTGGCCTGATAGAGACGCTGGTCAGCATCCAGTGCATTCCAGTCAGCGGTAGTCGACATTCGCCCCATGCCGCTATCAGCGGGGATAATACCGAGTTCCACTGCCCGCGCCCTGCGCTGCTCCCGCAGTTCGTCCCAGCCACCATCGTAGACGCCCATGTAGCGATCGATAAATTCCTGCGGCGCCTGCACCGGTATGTGCACCGCCTGAAACGGCAGGTAGGCAAAGAAGGGCCGGCCGTCGTCGATGTTGCTGTCGATAAACTCGATGGTCTTATCTACCAGGAAACGGGAAGAGTAGAAGTCCTCCGGCAGTTGGTACTCTTTGCCATCAGCGTACCAGTTGGCCTTGTCGTAAAGCGGGATGTAAGGTCGCTGCTCCCAGTTGTCGGCGCCGGAATCCGCCAGCGCGACCGTGCGTTCGAAACCACGTTCACTGGGCAATTGTCCGGGGCCGCTACCCAGATGCCATTTACCCGCCATGTAAGTGTGATAACCCGCGCCCTCCAACAGGGTGGCCACGGTCACCACGTTGCTACCCAGCACGCCCTGGTAATGCGCGTGGCGCTGTTGTTCGGGCGCCAGCATCTCCGGGATATTGGGCACACCGGCAACATGCGCATCCACGCCGGTGAGCAACATGGCGCGGGCTGGCGCGCAGTTGGCCGCAGTGTGGTAGTTGGTGAAACTCACGCCCTGTTGTGCCAGCGCATCGATAGTGGGCGTGCTGATTTCGCTGCCGTAGGATGCGAGGTCGGTGAAGCCGAGATCATCGGCTAGCACCAGTACGATATTGGGTCGCTCAACAGTGGTTGCATTTTGCTGGGCTGCAAGGAGCGCTGCCTCCTCGGCCAACGACACCAGAGGTGCAAGCAACACCAGCGCCGCAGTGGTCTCGCGAAAAAATCGCCCAAGCTTCATAACTCAGGCTTCCTGAGTCAGGCGACGGGAGGCTATCAGCAGAATGACCGCTACCAGTATCTCCACTCCAATCTGCGATGCCAGCGCCGCATCATGCAAAAGCCAGGCGATCACGCGACCGATGGCGGTAAACAGCAGCAACATCGCCGATGGGTAGTACCATACGTGACGCCCCGTCACCAAAGCCATGAGCATGCAGATGCCCAGGGTTAGGAAGAAGCCCGACATATCACCCACTTGCGAGCTGAGCCCCAGGCCATCGCCCAGCACTAACCCGAACTCAGGCGCAACACCCGCCGGGTCCACCAGCCAGCGCAGGCCGGTGACGAGAAACAGAATTGCCGGCAACAACACCAACACGCCTAGTATTTTATTCACAATCTTATTCACTGCAGTATCGCTCCATGCCTTGTTGCGTGGTCAAATTCCAGTCGCGCGGTCACCCCCAGGATGTGCGCGCGATATGTTTGCTCAGTCACGCCCGTGCAGAATCTGCATCATGGTATGCGCCGTCTCCAGACCAGAGTTCTGGTTCTGTCCGGTGACAAATCGCTGCTCGTCGTCAACCGCAACGTGGGTGGCAAGGAAATCCTTGAATGCGGTCTGGCTTTCAAACACGACACCGGCCTTGCGCAACTCCGTCTCCGGGTGCAGCGGCGTGATCTCGATATCCAGTTCCTTGATCTGCTTGTCGGTCACACCTGTCATACGGCGTCCGGCGATCAACACCTTGCCGTCGCGATCCCGGGCGTTCACCAGGCCCAATACGCCGTGGCAGACGCCTCCGATCATCGCCTCCTTGTCGCCATAGTAGGATTCGCTTACTTTTGCCGCCAGTTCGGGGGATTGCGCAAGGTCGTAGGCCGCCCCCCAACCACCGGACAGGAAAACGATGTCGTACTGATCGATATCCACTTCGGCAATGGGAATTGAGTTCTTGACTTTGGCCTGTGCGACCGAGTCATTGAGGTAGCGTTCGTCCTCTGGTGACTTCATCACAAAGGAGAGCGTTTGGGGGTCTATGGGAATTTCCCCGCCGCGGATGCTGGCCACGTCTACGTCCATACCTCCATCGAGGAAAACGTAGTAGGGATGGGTCAATTCGGAAGCAGCCACACCGGTGGCCGGCCCCTCGGTTTCCCCGGGCGCCGCCAGCACACCATGGCTGGTGGTGATAATCAGGGCACGCTTGCCCGGCAGTGCCACCGATGGCCCGTCATACTCGGGGTGCAGGCCGGCCTTGTGCAAAATCGTGGGCAGTGAAAACAGCAAAACCCCCACCAGGGCGAGTAGCACAGCGGCGACGGTGAGTAACTTCTTCATGGTTGGATTCCTTTAAAATCGTCTACCATAGGTAGCTCTGCATAATTTTGTCACAGATTATGCCATATTATAAAATCAGCAATCAAACTCATCAATCGCGGCCATCAGCACCATAAAAAAAAGTGACGGTACTCGCCGTTCTGGCTGCCGCGGTAAAGGGTGTGATGGACGTCGTCGTTGGCAGTGAATACTGCAATCTCGATGGCTTACTCAAGACAAACCAAGCGCGGGAAGTCGCGAGAAGCAGACGCGACGAATTAGCGTAAAACCTAGTCAGCGAAAGATAGGGATAGGGCCCATAGCGAGCGCGCCTGCAGGAGTCTGCTCAGTGCGCGACCATGGCATTCAGCAGGCTTACCACAACATCGATCGCAGCCGCCTTGCCAAGTTTCTGGTGATAGCGCAGGCGGTGCCACATCTCGAAGGAGGCAACCGCATCCACCCCCTCTCGCTGGCTGCGTGTCACCTGCTTCAGCTCCGGCAACCAATCATCCAGATCCTTGCGTAATCCGCGTTGGTAATGGGCGTAATTCTTGCGCAGGGTTTCGGAGCGCCACAACTGGGCACTGGTGGAAAGGATCAAATTCGTCTCTACTTCGTACGCTTCGGCGCGGAGTTCGACCGCATGCTGAATTCGCTCTTGAAGGGTGCCATCGCGCTCACCACCGAGGAACAGCGCCTCTGCGGTATCACGGATCTGATCGTCGATCGTGGCAAACAGGGTTTCCATATCGTCGAAGTGGCGGAAAAAGGAGCGCATGCCAACCCCGGATCGATTGGAAATCTGCTGTGCTGTGGGAATGAGGTTACCCTCCTCCATCAGCGCCAGACTCGCATCGATGATAGCCTGCTTACTGCGCTCGCTGCGCGCCCGGCGGCCATCTACCACTTCTGTCTCTGCTGATTGCGACATCGCCTCAATTTTTTCCTTGTAATTCGACCAAGTTTATCAGCACTATTTGTGCCATATTATAAAATCAAAAAAGAAGTGTGGCCAGTACAACGCCCGAAGGGAACACTGCCTCGCCCTATCAGCTAAAAATACAGTGTATCGCCGAAACCTTTGTTCGACTGGTGCAACAAAACGTGAACACCTACGAAAAGGCCGTACAAAGCAAGCATACACTCACATAGAACACTCAGGGTATGCTATCGCGGGCCCAACACTGCACGACACACATTCATCAGCCAATTTCACCACCGGCATTGCGAAAGAATGGATCATCCGCCAGGTGGGTCATACCAGCACGCGCATGATCGATGAGCATTATGGCAAATGGATCTCCGCAGATGCGACCGGGATGGCGCAAATTGTGTCAGTGCGGTTTCGAGGCTTCAGTGCGTTTGGTCCCAAAATGGTCCCATGGCGAAAGAAAAGTCGAATTATTTCAATAAATTCAAAGAGTTATGGCGGAGAGCGAGGGATTCGAACCCTCGATAGGGTATAAGCCTATACACCCTTAGCAGGGGTGCGCCTTCAGCCACTCGGCCAGCTCTCCGTGGGGGGTGTGGAATGCAAAAAGGTCGCATCCACAGGCGCGGCATAATACCACAACGGCTGCCGAATCAAAGCCATACGGAGATTTGCGGCGTGTTTATTCCTTGTCTTCTGTCGATAGCGGCACACCGTCGGTCGATGGCGGCACACCGTCATGAATACGGGTGTAGATTTCTTCACGGTGCACGGCGACATCTTTGGGGGCATTGATACCTATGCGCACCTGGTTTCCCTTCACGCCTAATACGGTCACCGAGACGTTATCACCAATCATTAGTGACTCACCAACCCTGCGGGTTAATATCAACATTCTTCCTACACTCCCGTCTCATGGCCACAACTCTGCGGTTGCGACACCGGACAATTTTTCAGCACCCTTATAGGGCTCATCTTTTCAGCATGTATCAGCATGCACCATTTTAAGTCTGGCGGAAACCGCAACACGATCAATGTTATGAAGGTGCGCTTCCTATCGACCGGACAATCAGTCTACCCCACTATTACCTAGTCTGCGTTTTCGTCTCTGGGTTCCGTTTCCAAACCAAAAGATGAGTGCAAGCCGCGTACCGCCAACTCCAAGTATTTTTCCTCAATGATAACGGAGATCTTTATCTCTGAGGTGGTGATCGTAAGGATATTGATACCCAGCTCGGCTAACGCCCCAAACATCTGGCTGGCAACGCCCGCATGCGAGCGCATACCGACGCCAACCACCGACACCTTGGCGATTTTGCTGTTGCTGGTCACTTTCTGTGCACCAATTTCTTTTGCCACCCGATTGAGCACTTCTTCAGCGCGCGCCAGGTCATTGCGGCCAACGGTAAAAGTAAAATCAGCCGTCTTATCGTGGCTGATATTCTGCACGATGACGTCGACCTCGATATTGGCGTCCCCGATAGGCCCCAGAATTCGGTAGGCCACGCCCGGCATATCCGGTACGCCTTCGATGGTGAGTTTGGCCTCATCACGATTGAACGCGATGCCTGCAATTGTTGGCGTTTCCATTTTTTTGTCATGCTCCATCGTGATCAGAGTACCGGGGCCATCTTTAAAACTGTGCAAAACCCGCAATGGGACATTGTATTTACCCGCGAACTCTACTGCGCGAATTTGCAACACTTTAGACCCCATGCTGGCCATCTCAAGCATTTCTTCAAAGGTGATCCGAGGCAGGCGACGCGCTTCACTTACTACCCTCGGGTCAGTGGTATAAACGCCCTCTACGTCGGTGTAGATCTGGCACTCATCGGCTTTTAAAGCCGCCGCCAGCGCGACCGCAGTAGTATCAGAGCCTCCGCGGCCCAGCGTCGTGATATTGCCGTTCTCATCGACCCCCTGAAATCCTGCTACGACAATGACATAGCCTTCCTTGAGGTCACGCTGCAAACGCTCATCATCAATCTCACGAATTCGCGCCTTGGTGTGAGCATCATCAGTGAGGATTCTCACCTGTGAGCCAGTGTAGGACTTAGCTTTCACACCGCGTTCGCTAAGCGCCATGGAGAGCAATGCGGTTGTCACTTGCTCTCCGGTAGAAAGCAATACATCCAGCTCGCGCAGCACAGGGCGTTCTTGCAGATCGTTAGCCAGTGCAATCAGGCGATTGGTCTCACCGCTCATAGCCGAGACAACCACGACTATGTCGTGGCCGTCGGCACGAAAGCCGGCGACTTTGTCTGCGACCAGCCCGATACGGTCAGTGTCGCCGACCGAGGTGCCACCAAATTTTTGTACAATAAGGCTCATATTTTCTCGCGATGATTTTTGAGTGCCTTTACTACCACTGCACGCAGTACGCCATTCCGAAAAACGGCCATTAAACAACAACAAGGCGCAACATTAAACCGTCCAGACGGCGGTTTTCGCGCAGCCCGTCCTCTCAGTCGAGCTGCGAAGATACCCACTCTGGCACGCGCTTAAGCACCTCGGGCAAGGCCTGCACATCGTTACCACCGCCCTGTGCCATATCGGGTTTGCCGCCGCCTTTGCCACCCAATCGCTGGGAAAATTCGCGCATCAAATCACCCGCTTTTACTCTATCGGTAAGGTCTTTGGTGACACCCGCAATCAACGCGATTTTATCGTCCGTTACCGCTGACAACAGAATAACCGCACTACCGAGCTTGTTTTTGCACTGATCCAGTGTGTCGCGCAGTGACTTGGCATCGGCGCCCTCTACGTTGGCGGCCAGCACCTTGATGCCTTGTACCTCCACCGCAGCGGCGGTCAGATCACTGCCAGCAGAGGACGCCAGCTTTTGCTTGAGTCGGGAAATCTCTTTTTCAAGCTCTCTGTTTTCGCTGCGCAGGGCTGCGACCTTGCTAACCACATTGTCGGCATTGCCCTTCACGACTTCGCAGACAGACGCCAGATGTTGCTCATTCTCGTCAACCAGCGCCAGTGCTACGCTACCGGTTACACCCTCTATGCGGCGCACACCTGAGGCGACGCCAGACTCAGACACAATACGCAGTAAGCCAATGTCACCGGTTCGCGCCACGTGGGTACCGCCACACAGTTCGACAGAGAAATTGTCTTCGCCCATCGCCAGAACGCGCACTTCCTCGCCGTATTTTTCACCGAACAAGGCCATCGCTCCGGAGGCCACAGCGTCGTCCATAGACATCAGGCGGGTCTGCACTTCGGTGTTGGAACGTATCTGGTCGTTGACCAGGGTCTCGATGGTTTTTAACTGCTGGGCACTCACGCCTTCCGGATGTGAGAAGTCAAACCGCAGGCGCTGTGAATCTACCAGTGAACCTTTTTGCTGCACATGCTCGCCCAATACCCGGCGCAGGGCAGCGTGCAACAGGTGAGTGGCACTGTGATGAAGTCGGATGCGCTGCCTGACAGCTGCATCGACCTCCGCGGTAAGCGTGCCACCGACTTTCACGGTCCCTTGCAGGACCTTGACATGGTGTAGGTGATGGCCCGAAGACTTGGTGGTATTGGAAACTTCCAGACGCAGATTGTCGGCGCTGAAGTAACCGGTATCGCCCACTTGGCCGCCCGACTCCGCATAAAACGGAGTGCGATCTAGTACCAGCACACCGGACTCATCGGTGCCTAACTGAGACACTTCCTCGCCATTGCGCAGCAACGCTGTCACTAGGCCCTCTCCTACCAGGCGGTCATAGCCGCTGAACTCGGTTGTACCCTCCAGTTTCAGGACGTCGTTGTAATCCACTTTAAAGCTGCCGCCTTCCTGAGAGCGGGCCCGCTGTTCTGCCATCGCGGCGTCGTAGCCTGTAATATCTAGCGTGAGATTGCGCTCGCGGGCGATGTCGTTGGTGAGGTCCAGCGGAAAGCCATAGGTGTCGTAGAGCTTGAACACCACATCACCGGGAATTTCAGTCCCTTCAATCGCTGCCAGCGCCTCCTCCAGAATCTGCATGCCGTTGTCCAGCGTGCGTGCAAACTGTTCCTCTTCGGCCAGCAGTGCTTTTTCAGCTAGCGCCTGCTGCGTGACCAGCTCGGAATAGGCATCGCCCATTTGGACGGCGAGCGTGGCAACCAGCTTGTAGAAAAAGGGTTGCTCCGCACCCAGTTTATTACCGTGTCGAATCGCGCGGCGAATGATGCGACGCAAGACATAACCGCGCCCTTCGTTGCCGGGCAGCACCCCGTCGACGATCAAAAAGACGCAGGAACGGATGTGGTCAGCAATCACGCGCAGCGAGTTATTCTGCAGATCTGTAACCTGTAACAACTGTGCAGCGGACTTGATTAACGCCTGGAACAGGTCGATCTCATAGTTGCTATGCACGTTCTGCATGATAGCGGCAATGCGTTCCAACCCCATGCCGGTATCGACTGATGGGTGTGGCAGTGGGTGCAGTTCGCCACTCTGGTCGCGGTTGTACTGCATGAAAACGAGATTCCATATCTCGATGTAGCGATCCAGGTCGTCATCTTTGCTGCCGGGCGGACCGCCCGGCAAGTGCTCGCCGTGATCGTAGAATATTTCGCTGCAGGGGCCGCAGGGACCCGTGTCGCCCATCTGCCAGAAGTTGTCTTCATCGAGGCGAGAAATACGTGCTTTCGGGAAGCCGATTTCCTCGATCCAGATCTGCTCCGCCTCATCGTCAGAAATATGCACGGTGACCCACAACTTCTCTGGCGGCAAGCCCAGCGTTACGGTGAGAAATTCCCACGCATAACGGATCGCCTCGCGCTTAAAATAGTCCCCGAAACTGAAATTTCCGAGCATTTCAAAAAAGGTGTGATGACGCGCGGTATAACCGACGTTTTCTAAATCGTTATGCTTACCCCCGGCGCGGACACAGCGCTGGCTGCTGGTCGCGCGCACATAGGCGCGCGGCTCATTACCCAGAAAGGTATCCTTGAACTGATTCATGCCGGCATTAGTGAACAACAGGGTGGGGTCGTTGACAGGCACCAATGAACTGCTGGCAACTCGGGTATGGTCGTGCTGTTCAAAGTAAGCCAGAAAGGCCTCGCGTATCTCTACGGTCTTCATTATCAATCTCGATTAGGGGATGTGTAGCAAGCTTGGTTCAGCCCGCCATATGACCTTCGGAAAAGGGCCTGCCACCCATGATATGCAGGTGCAGGTGAAAGACCGTCTGCCCGGCTTTCTCGCCGTTGTTGACGATGAGGCGAAACGCGTCACCCACACCGAGTTGTTCAGCAAGCTTGCCGGCAACCAGCATCAAATGCCCCAGCATAGCCTGGTCGCTGTCGCGGGCATCCACCAACCTGGGAATACCGTGCTTGGGAATAATCAGCACATGCACAGGGGCCTGCGGGTTGATGTCATTGATAGCAATGCAGTGCTCGTCCTCGTAGAGGAACTCACTGGGAACTTCACCGCGGATTATCTTGCCGAATATCGTGTCTGACATGCGAGGTTCTACCTTTCCTTTGCCCTACCCGAGTTTCTCATCTGCGGTGAGCTGGCGCGCTTCGCTTTCCAGCATCACCGGAATACCGTCGCGCACCGGATAAGCCAAACCGGATGCCCGGCAGATCAGTTCGTCTTTGTCCTTGTCGTATTCCACGGGTGCCTTGGTAACGGGGCACACCAGGATACTAAGCAGCCTTTTATCGATCATTATAGTTCCACACTATGGAAAACGCCCTGCATTATACGGGCTTTTTCAGGGCTTGGGCATGGGTGGTGCCAGCAATTGTGGGTCGATGCGATGGCTGCGCCAGTTCATGCGCCAGTCCAGATGCGCGCCTGTCGCACGGCCTGTGGCTCCCACTTCACCAATTAAATCGCCGACCTGCACTTCCTGCCCTACCTCTACCAGCACTTTGCTCAGGTGCAGGAACGCCGATGAGAAGCGAAATCCATGATCAAGAATAATGGTGCCGCCGGAGAAAAACAGGTCTGGCTCGGCCAGTGTGACAATACCCGCTGCCGGCGCGAGCACTGGTGTGCCGGTCGGTACCGCCACATCCACGCCATAATGCGGATTGCCCGCAGCCCCGTTATAGTAGCGTTGGCTGCCATAAACGCCGGATATGCGGCCCACGGTAGGCCACTCAAAACCGGCCAGTGCGGCTTGCAATAAATCCGGGCGAGTGAACTTCCGGGCCTTGGCTGCATCCACCAATGCCTGCTCGCGCCAGATACGGTTCATTTGCTCCGGTGGCGGAGTCACCGTCTTTTGCGGAACGCCTTCTACGCGCTGAATATTGAATGTTCGGGGAGCAATATGCAGCGTCTGCCGACAGACTTGCTCCCCTTCCTCCCCTGCAACAACCAATTGCGCCGTGGCTGGGGCATCGCGTCCGAAGCCGGCAACTGTGGTGCCGTCATCCAGCACATCCAGCGGCTCACCGTCGAGACTGACGCGACTGCCCAGCGCTACAGTACCCCACACCAGGCCGCCCTGCGTAAGGGTGCCTTGCAGTTGCAGGCAATTTACTTCAGCGACTTCTGCCGCCAGCACCTGACCCGGTAAACCTACCAGGCTGAACAGTAACGCCAACCCAAACCCAAAACCATATCGCACCCTTATGCGCATCGACCTTCCCCAATAGAACAAGCCCGCATTTCTAACAGCGGCGAGACATAGAGTCCAGCGCCATTTTATTCTGCCGCTGCAGCGGCTAAGATAGCGCCATGGGACGCTACCAACCACCGCGCCAGCGCGGCTCAAAATACATCACTGCCGAAGGCGAACTAGCCCTGCGGGCGGAATTGCATCAGCTGTGGAAGGTCGAGCGGCCTACCGTAGCCGATACGGTGCACGAGGCCGCCAAAAACGGTGATCGCTCCGAAAACGGCGATTACATCTACGGTAAACGCCGACTGCGTGAAATAGACTCGCGCGTGCGCTTCCTTCACAAACGCCTCGATGAAGTAGAAATTGTGCAGCGTATGCCCAACGACACCAGCAAGATTTTTTTCGGTGCCTGGGTGTCGCTGGAGAGTGCGTCGGGTGAGGAGACGCGCTGGCGCGTGGTGGGACCGGATGAGTTCAACTTAGCGGATGGCAAGCTCAGCATGGATTCGCCACTGGCGCGCGCATTAATTGGCAAGCGCCGAGACGATGAAATTCGCGTGCAAAGCCCCGCTGGGGAGCAGGTGTATTACGTCACCGAAATCCGCTATCAGGCGAACTGAGGTTCCCTGTATTTCGCTAGTCAGGGCGAGTCCGTCCGCGCTAGCGCAACGCGCCATAAATTATGTTCTCCAACTGCCCCCTGAAATTGAATGTGCTGGAGGGAATCAACTGCGTCATAAAAATCACCACCAATTCTTCCTGCGGGTCTACCCAAAACAATGTACTGGCTAAACCGCCCCAGAAGAAACTGCCGGCAGAGCCGGGATAGCCGTTTTTCACCGGGTCCAGTTTAGTGGCAAAGCCTAGCCCGAATCCCACGCCCTCATACGCCGACTCACTGAAGCCGCCCGTGGCAAAATCCGACATGTCGGCGCCGCCCGGCAAATGATTGCGTGTCATAAACGCCAGGGTGCGCGAGCCAATAATGCGTGTGCCATCGACTGAGCCACCCCCCAGCAGCATCTGGCAGAACCGGTAGTAATCAACGACCGTAGAGATCAGCCCACCGCCGCCGGAATAAAAACTGCGGCTGGCATAGGCACTGTCCTGACCATCATCACTGAGCTGCATTTCCTTTTTCAGATTGCGCTGGTAACAGGAGGCAAACCGCGAGGCTTTGTCGGGTTCTATTTCAAAACAGGTGTCATGCATGCCCAGCGGAGCGAAAATAGTCGCGCGCAGATAATCCGGCAGACTCTGTCCACTGATAACTTCCACCAGATAACCCAGCACATCAGTTGCCAGCGAATAATTCCAGCGCTCACCGGGCGAGAACTCCAACGGCAGCTGGCCCAACTCGTCGACCATTTGCTTGAGCGTGTAGCCCGGTCGCGTAAGACCTACCTGTAGTTTGCGGTAGGCGTAGTCTATATTCGTCGCCCGCAGGAAATCGTAGGTCAGGCCACTGGTGTGCATAAAGAGATCGCGTATCGTCATGTCGCGCTTGGGGCGCTCGGTCTCAAACAGTGGCAGTGAGCCTGCGCGCCACACACGCAAATCCCGCCAACCGGGAAGGTATCGATGCACCGGATCGTCCAACGAAAACAGGCCGCGCTCGTGCAGCGTCATCAACGCCAGCGACGTAATGGGCTTGGACATTGAGTAAATACGCAGGATGGTGTCTGCGGTCATCGGCGCAGCGCGCGCCACATCGCGCTGACCCTGTATATCAAGGAAGCACGCCTGCCCGCGACGCGCCACCAGCGTAATACAGCCAGGTATCTTGCCCGGCTGCACGTAGCGCTGGCCCAGATGCTCACTGACGCGGGCCAACTGCCCGCTATCAAGCCCAACCGACTCGGGTGTCACAAGTTCTAGCACTGGGAGTTCCTCGCAGAGATTTCAACGTCGTCAGTGATACCCGCGCCGGCTGAAAAAGGCAAGCTGCCGCAGTCCAGAACGGTCTCTGCTGAAGCCCAAACGCAGCAGCAGGCGCTTAAGAACTGGCGTGGGGTCAGCACCAATGCACGTTATTGACGCCTAAAAATTGCATTTAGGCGGTGAATTGAATGGCATAGGGTTGGGACCCACCGTAAAAACCTCCCTATAGGCTCGCCCCACGGATGGCCGCCCCACGGATGGCCGCCCCACGGATGGCTCGCCCCACGGATGGCCGCCCCACGGATGGCCGCCCCACGGATGGCCGCCCACGGATGGCCGCCCCACGGATGGCCGCCCCACCCTCCCTGGTCTCAGCCGATCCCTTCAATCTCTACTCGGTTTGACACCTGCGCGCTTCTCTTCAACTTGTGTCACTGCAAACCCGGTCAGCATTCAAATACAGAACCCCCTTTAAAAGTCGTTATAATAGCCCCATGACTCGACAAATTATTGCCCGCTACTGGCCTAGTTGCTACCATCCCAGCTGCCAAGCAGGCCTGCAGCAACGCCCATCTTTGTACCACCCCACGGAGCACCCATGAGCCGTCCGTCCCTATTTGATCTGGAAAACCACAGCGACTTTATCCAACGCCATATCGGGCCGACAGTGCAGCAGCAAACGGCCATGGCCCGCGCCATTGGTTACGACAACATGGATGCGCTGATCGACGATACTGTGCCAACGGCCATACGCCGGCAGCAGCCCATGCAATTGCCGGGCGCACAGACTGAGCAACAGGTCATTGCGCGGCTGCGCGCGATGGCAAAACTCAATACCGTCAATCGCTCCTTTATCGGTACCGGCTATCACGACACCATCACGCCACCGGTGATACAGCGCAATGTACTGGAAAATCCAGGCTGGTATACCGCCTATACGCCCTATCAGCCGGAAATCTCCCAGGGTCGACTAGAAGCCCTGCTCACCTTCCAGCAGATGATTCTGGATCTCACCGGTATGGACCTGGCCAACGCCTCCATGCTGGATGAAGGCACCGCCGCTGCCGAAGCGATGACGCTGCTGCAACGGGTCAATAAGAAAAACCGCAGCAACACCTTCCTGATCGCTGAGGATTGTCACCCGCAAACTATCGCCGTGGTCAAAACCCGCGCCGAAGCGCTGGACATCGACATTGTGGTGGGCAACCCCGCACAACTGCTCGAGACCACCGAGGCTTTCGGCCTGCTACTGCAATACCCGGGGACGTATGGCCATCTGCAAGACATCTCACCGCTGATAGACAAAGCACATGATGTCAATACCCTGGTGGCCGTGGCAGCCGACATCATGGCGCTGCTGCTGGTGAAATCGCCGGGCTCGGTGGGTGCGGATGTTGTTCTGGGTAACACCCAGCGCTTCGGTGTACCTATGGGCTTTGGCGGCCCGCACGCAGCATTTTTTGCCACAAGAGACGCCTATAAACGCTCTACGCCAGGGCGCATCATCGGCGTTTCCATTGATCGGCGTGGCAACCAGGCACTGCGCATGGCGATGCAAACGCGAGAGCAGCACATACGCCGCGAGAAGGCCACCAGCAACATCTGCACAGCACAGGCGCTGCTGGCAGTTATGGCCGTGTTTTACACCATGTATCACGGACCGAAGGGACTGCGGCGCATCGCCAACCGCATCCAACGCCTTACCGGCATTCTGGCCAAAGGTTTGGAAGGCGCAGGCTTCATGGCCGACAACGCCACCTACTTTGACACGCTCTGCTTTACTGTGGGCACGCAACAACAAGACATCGTCGAGCGCGCATTAGCGCGGGGATTAAACCTGCGCATTATCGGTACTGACAGACTTGGCGTGGCGCTCGATGAAACTACCAGCGCGCTTGACATAACCGCATTGTGGGCTGCATTTACCAACAACAGTACATTGCCTACGGTTGAGCATGTCGACGAAAAAGTGCATGAAAATTCAGGCATACCCGATGATCTGTTGCGCGCGCTCGATTATCTGCAACACCCCTTGTTTAACAACTACCATTCAGAAACTGAGATGCTGCGCTACATGCGCTATCTGGAAGACAAGGACATTGCGCTTAATCGCTCGATGATCCCGCTGGGCAGCTGCACCATGAAGCTTAACGCGACCACCGAGATGCTGCCGGTAACCTGGCCAGAATTTGCCGGCATACACCCCTTTGCACCCGCTGCGCAGACCGCCGGCTACCAAGCCATGCTCGCAGAGCTGGAGCACATGTTGCTGGAGTGTACCGGCTACGATGCCATCTCGCTGCAGCCCAATGCCGGGTCGCAGGGTGAGTATGCCGGACTGTTGGCGATCCGCCGCTACCACGAAAGCCGCGGCGACGTGCAGCGCGACGTATGCCTGATCCCAGCGTCTGCACACGGCACCAATCCCGCCAGCGCGGCACTGGCCGGCATGCGCGTGGTGATCGTTAATTGCGATGCGTTGGGCAATGTCGATATGGCAGACCTGCGCGCCAAAGCCGAGCGTCATACGCACGACCTGTCCTGCATTATGGTGACCTACCCCTCCACGCACGGGGTGTTTGAAGAGTCCATCATCGAACTGTGTGAGATCGTGCATCATCACGGCGGCCAGGTGTATGTCGACGGTGCCAATCTGAACGCGCTGGTTGGTGTTGCGGCACCAGGCAAATTCGGTGCAGATGTGTCGCATCTCAACCTGCATAAAACGTTCTGTATTCCGCACGGTGGCGGCGGCCCGGGCATGGGCCCTATCGGCGTGGGCGCGCATTTACAGCCCTTCCTGCCCAGTCATCCGGTGATGCCAATTACGGGGGTGAGCGCCGATAATGACGTTGTCTCTTCCGCACCCTATGGCAGCGCCTCGATACTGCCCATCTCCTGGGCGTATATCGCCCTCATGGGCGGCGAAGGTCTTACACACGCCACCAAGGTCGCCATTCTCAGTGCCAACTACATCGCCCATCGCCTGAAAGAGCACTATCCGGTGCTCTATACCGGCAGCAGCGGCAATATCGCCCATGAATGCATTCTCGATATCCGTCCTATCAAGGAGGAGAGTGGCATTTCGGAAGAGGACATTGCCAAACGCATGATCGATTATGGCTTTCATGCACCGACCATGTCCTTTCCCGTGGCAGGCACATTGATGGTTGAGCCGACGGAGTCTGAATCACTGGCGGAACTGGATCGCTTCTGCGATGCGCTGATTGCGATTCGCGCCGAGGTCAAGGCCGTGCAAAACGGCGTACTCGACGCCAAGGACAACCCGCTGACCAATGCACCGCATACACTCGCCGATGTTGCATCCAGCACCTGGGATCACCCTTACGATCGCGAGCAGGCCGCTTATCCAGTGCCTTCGCTGCGCCGTTACAAATACTGGGCGCCCGTCAACCGGGTCGACAACGTGTACGGTGATCGCAACCTATTCTGCGCCTGCCCTGCGATTGACAGTTATCGGGAGGAAGTCTGACGACGCAAACTGCCGACATCAGCCGTTTCCGTTAACTGCGCTCTACACCCTGAAGTAGGATATCTGTATTTCCTCGCCATAATCACCGTAGTCTCCCAGTGCTCGCAGGCGCCGGAACTCGGCCCAGGATATTGGGTGGTATTGGGCCGCACTGGCCTCAGACACCGTATGGGACAGGGGCGCTACGATCGTGTTGTAATCCGGATTACAAAAATAAGCTGCGCTGTATCGCGGCATACTGTAGCTCGCACGCACCCGATGCAGCGGCGCAAGGTATCGATCATTTGACCAGACCTGCAGCATATCCCCGATATTAATAGTCAAGCTAGCCGCCACTGGCGTAACGTCGACCCAACTGTCATCCCTGAGCACCTGCAGGCCCGTCACCTCGTCTTGCAACAGTACGGTAATAGCACCGGCGTCCGAGTGTTCGCTGATGCCAAACGGCCCTGTCGCGGCCACGTCGGTGCCGGCGAGCGGGTCATTGAGCGGGTAGTGATTAAGTCTGAGAAAGCTGCTGTGCCCTTGCTGAAAGTGATGCTCGAGCGCATCGCTCCTGGCTCCGAGGCCCTCGCAACACAGCGCCAATAGTTGCAGCGCCAGCTTGTGGCTGGCTACTGCATAGTCTTCAAGTACCGAGCGAAAGCCCACAGGTGATGCGGGCCAGGGCGTAGTTCCCCCCGGCGCAAAATCAAAGATCTCCTTGCGGTCTCTCACGTTCTTGGTGAGTTCTCGGTCGTAATAACCAAAGGGATTATCCACTGTGCGCGAGACTGCCTGCTTGCCCGACAACGGCAAACTGAAGAAGTGCCGACTGATCGCCTGCATTGACTCGATCAACTGCGCGTCCAGGCCGTGATTGGTGACGTGAAAGAAACCCCAGTCGGTGCAAGCTGCGGCCAGCGCTTCGACGCACTGTTCCCTCACTCCATGAAGGTCGATCACTGGTACTGTCTGATTCAAGTTCTGTCCCACTGCAACGCACTTGTTGTGCACGCACGATTGTAGCCGTTTACCGTTGGCTTGGCAGTATTGCCCTGCAGCGTCACCCAATTTGAAATTTGAAGCTGGCTGGTTATTGTTCACTGCCGTCAGCTGCTACACTTGCCCGCTGGCGTGGGCTCACTCCGCGCAGCTCTCATATCACACAGCTATAACTGCACACTCCACCGTTGTGCGTCTATCGCTTTAAGGATCAAACATGTCGGATGTTCTCGCCCAACCACTGACACTGCCGTGCGGCGCAGTGCTGCCCAACCGTCTCGCCAAAGCTGCCATGACAGAGGGCTTGGCCGATCCCGCAGGTGTGCCAACCCAGGAACTGGAGCGGCTCTATGGCCTGTGGAGCGATGGTGGCGCGGGACTACTGCTGACAGGCAATATCCTGATTGACGGCGAGCATCTGGAGCGTCCCGGTAATGTCATTATTGATCGCGAACCGGATGCACATATGCAGGCAGCGCTATCGCGCTGGGCAACAGCGGCCACCCGCAATGGCAATCACCTATGGGCACAAATCAGCCACGCGGGGCGCCAGACACAAAAGAATGTGAATCCGCATCCGAAAGCCCCGTCCCCGGTAAAACTCGGCCTGCCCGGTGGACAGTTCGGCGAGCCCGTTGCCCTGACAATTGCAGAGATCGAAGACATCGTGCGCCGTTTTGGTGTGTGCGCGGCCGCGGTGAAAGCCGCCGGGTTTACCGGCGTGCAAGTACATGCAGCACATGGCTACCTGCTGTCACAGTTTCTCAGTCCGCGCAGTAACCTGCGCACAGATCAGTATGGCGGCACACTGGAAAATCGCGCTCGTGCGCTGCTGGATGCCGTCAAGACCGTGCGGGATGCGGTAGGCCCCGACTTTCCGGTGGCCGTCAAACTCAACAGCGCCGATTTCCAGAAGGGCGGATTCGATTTTGAAGACAGTATGCAGGTAGCACAGTGGCTGCAAGCCGCTGGTGTCGACTTATTGGAAATATCCGGCGGCACCTACGAGCAACCGAAACTGTTGGGCGTTGAAGGCATCGAGGAAGAAGAGCCGCAAGGCGTGGCGCACTCGACGCTGATGCGCGAGGCCTACTTCGTGGACTTCGCGCTGGCCATGCAGGAGAAGGTCTCGATCCCCCTCATGGTGACGGGAGGCTTCCGCCACCGCAACGTGATGGAACAGGCCATCAGCGCCGGCGGCGCAGACCTGATCGGACTGGGACGACCGATGTGTGTACTCACCGATGCGCCCGCGCAATTGTTGGCAGGCGAGAGCGCGCTGCCGCGCTATGAATCAAAGCTTTCGCTGCTGCCAGACTGGCTGTCGTTTCTCACTGGCGCCAGCACACTGCGCACGCTGGCAAGTTTTGCAGTGCAGTACTGGTATTACGCACAACTGGATACACTGGGCCGCACAGGCAAGGCCGCACCGGGCATGACAGTATTTGCGGCGACGCGCAAAGTCATGGCACAGCAGAAGCAGTGGATTGCAGCGCGGCGCAAGCTGTAAGCCATTATACGTTTCCACAATTCAACATCATTCGATAGCTTGATTTGAAGAGACGGCTGATACACACTTTTTTTGAGCCAGCACTTTTTTTGAAACCACATCAATTGAGATATGAGGGGCACGCGTTCCCCAATCTATGCGGCTCGCCTGAACTTCGCACGAATGTCCTGCTCCACCATATACATCACAGGCAGCAACACCAGCGACACTAATCCGCCGAACACCACACCCCAGGCCATACTCATCACCATCGGACTGATGTAACTGTTCTCACCCATGATGCCGTAGGCCGTGGGCAGCAAGCCGACTGCTGTAGTCACAGACGTGATCAGTATGGGCCGAAAACGACGGCGTGCTACCGCAGCAACTTCGGTGGCAGACAGCGGTGCGCCACGTTCGCGGCGATCCTCATTGAGTGAATGCAGCAGCACCAGTGAGTCATTGACCAACACGCCCACCAGACCGATGACGCCGGTTATTGACATCATGCCCATGGACAAGCCCTGCACGGAGTAGCACACCACAACGCCCACCAGGCCGAACGGAATACTGAGCATGATGAGCAGCGGCTGCGATGCTGAATTGAACAGAATCACCAACGCGGCGAAGATAGAAATCAGGCAGATAATAGCGGCCAGGCCTAGATCGCCCAGCGCTTCGCCCTGCTCTTCCAGTTCGCCGCCCATGTGAATACGCAGTTGCGGATAGCGTTCATTCCAGTCCTGCTGGGCTATCCACTGCGCCACATCCTGATTGATAGAATTGACGCTGGCCAGCTCGGAATCAATCTCGCCATACACAGTGACGGTGCGCTTGCCAAAATAGTGTTTGATGTCTGCCTCACCCGGGCGCACTGCGAATTGTGCCAGTGATTTCAGGTAAACCGCCTCGCCGTTCGCATTCACCACGGCCAGATTCTCTAAGGTTTCCAGTTTTCCTGCATCCGACAACGGCAATTGCAGCCGGTAGCGCACACGTTCATCCAGCGTTTGCAACTCATCCACCAGCAGGCCATCCACGGCAATACGCATGGCCTGTACCAGTTGATCCATATCCAGGCCGCGCGCGGCCAGCAGTGCATGATTCACATCCAGCTCGATGACATCCTTGCCCGCATTGATACTGCTCCAGCTGGCGGTAACCCCGGCATGACCACGCAGGTATTCGAGCAACTGCCCGGCAACGGTGTAACGTTCCTCGCCGCTGCCGATTACGTCCACCTGCACGGGCTTGCCCACAACGGGTACGTCCGTGAGGGCTTGCACTACCAGTGAATCGAAACCCTGCTGTTTATCTGCCCAGGCTTGCAGGGTAGCCACCAGCTCCTTGGTGTCGGTATCGCCGCTGCGCTTGCCCAATGGTTCCAACTGGATGGCGATGATCGCCCAGGCGTGGTTGCGCCCTTCGGTGGTACCGTAAAAATCGGTGTCGTGGTGGCCCACCTGACTGGTAATCGCGAGCAAATCTTCGGCTGCGACAAAAACCCGCAGCTCGGTTTCCATGCGCGACACCGCCGCCACAGTCTGCTCGAAACGGCTTCCCACAGGCAGCTCGACCTTGATCTGCACAGTATCAATATCCACATCGGGATACATGCTGAAGTTAATTGTTCTATAGCCAATAAACATCACCCCGATAAACACCAGCACAAATACCAGCAGCGTCAGGTAGCGATGCTGCAGCCAGCCGCTGATGCGTTGATGGTAATACTCGCGCAAACGCTCGAAGGCGCGCGCACGCGGCTTCGCTTCGCGCTGCCGTACATGGGCGAGATGGCCGGGCAGCAAGCAGAGGCTCTCGAACAGAGATGCCATCAACAGCACGACCACCGCCAGCGGAAATGGCAACATGAAATCGCCGTTGGCACCATCGAGAAACATCAGCGGTGCAAAAGCCAGCATGGTGGTCAATGCACTGAAGATAACCGGCTGCGCGACCTGCGAAGCTCCCAGTACACTTGCCTCGCGCAGCCCAACGCCCTCGACCCGCAGTCGCTGCACGTTCTCACTGACCACCACCGCATCATCAACCAGAATTCCCATCAACAGCACGATGGCGGTGAGACTCATCGCGTTGATAGTGACATCGATGGCCGCCAGACCCAGGAACGACAGACACACCGCAAAGGGAATACCCACCGCGACCCACAGCGCAAAACGCAATTCGAGAAAGTAGCAGAGCAACAGCAGCACCGACACCAGCCCCAGTAAAGCGTTACCGCCCAGCACATCCAGCATGTTTACCGTGAGGCGCGAGATGTCCGCGACCATCACCAGTTCGACACCCGCCGGGACAGAAAAATTCTCGACATAGGCGCGCACATTGGCGGCTGTATGCACTTCATCGGCGCGCGCTTTCTTACGTGCTTGCAGGGCGATGCTCATACGTCCATCAACGCGCGACTGCACTTCCCAGTCTTCGTAATCTATCACCACGGTGGCGATGTCGCGCAGCAGCACCGTGTTGCCGGGCGCACCTGAGCGCACAACGACGGTTTCCACTTCACGCGGGTCGCGAAATTGCCCTACGGCAATGATCTTTTTTTCCGCCAGAAAGGAGTCGATAGAGCCGCCACTGTCGCGCAGGTTGCGCGCGCGAATCGCGGCAATGATCTCGTCGTGGCTGATGCCGAGGTGCGCGAGTTTTTCAGGCTCCAGTAGAATGCGCACTTCCGGACGCCGGTAGCCGTGTTTCTCCACACTGGCGATACCGTGCACTTCGCGCAGGCCATCGGCTACGTTGCGAGCAACATCGCGCAACAGCGACTCCGGCACCTCGCCGGTGACATGCACTTCCATCACCGGTGTGACCAGTGTCGACAGCTCTTCCACCAACGGCTTTTCCAGCAGGTCATCGGGCAGGCGCGCCGCTGCCCGATCCACCGCCTGCTGGATATCGCGCATGATGTCCTGCTTGTCCGCTGTCACAAGATCCAGATTCAAAGTGATGACCGACAGGCTCTCCATACTGTTGGAGTAGAGTTTCTTGATGCCCTCCACTTCCAGCAGCTCTTCTTCCAACGGCAGGGTTATCCCGAGTTCGACATCCTCCGGCCCGGCCCCGGCCTTGATCGTTGTGATATTCACCACGCCCATATCGACATTGGGATTGTACTCGTACCGCATATTCCCAATGGTCAGGAAGCCGAGCGTGAAGACCATCACCATGATCATGTTGACCACCAGCGGCCTGTCGACAAACCAGCTAATCAGGTATTGCATGGGATCAGTCTGCGCTGCGAGCGATGACGGTGTCACCGTCCAACAAGTGGGCGTGCCCCGCGACGACAACGTGGTCACCGGCGACAAGCCCGTCCAGAATCTGCAGGCGGTTACTGAAGCCTGCAGCGAGTAATGGCTCGCGCAGATGCGCCACGCCGTTCTCAATAACAAATACGACGCGCCTGCGATTGCGGTCTACCAGCGCTTGCTCAGGCAGGAGCAGGGCATCGGGTTTACTGATACCCTGTAACTCGGCCCTGGCTGTCATGCCCGGTCTCAGCGCATCGGTCTCACCTGACAATATGAGCTTCACGGGGAAATTGCCGGTAGCCCGATCGGCATTGACGCCAACCCATTCGATGTTGGCCGCATACTCCCTGCCGGCTATTCCCGACACAATGACACGCGCCGGGTCACCGGCGCGGATATAAGCGATGTCGGCCTCGCTGACCCAGGTTTGCATACGCATGCCCTGCACAGCTTGCAAGGTAATCAGGCTGGCCCCTGCCTGCACCGGCTCGCCGACTTCCACGGCGCGGATGTCCACCAGCCCCTCAGTGGGACTGAAGATGCGGGTGTCGGCCAGCTCGCGTCTGGCCAGCTCGGCGCTGGCAAGCACTTGCTGGTAGGCAGCGTTAGCGAGATCGACCGCTAACTGCGCGCTGTCCAGCACCTCCTGGGATATCGTTTCCTTTTCAGCCAGATCGCGCCGCCGCTGCAACTTCAGCCGCGCTTCTTTCAACGCGGCCTGCGCGTGTTGCACCTGCTGCTCCATCTGCTGAACCGCGAGCTCGCGTTTTTGTGGGTCCAGCTCCAATAAGAGCTGCCCGGTCTTTACGCGGTCACCTTCATTGATGTGCACTGCAATCACCGTGCCCGACAGTTCAGCAGCAACATTGACCTCTTCCAGCGCTTCGACCACACCGAAGGTACTGACAGTGGTCTGCCAGTTCAGCGGCCGCAGCTCCTCTACCGTTACCTCGACCTGGTGCGGCGCTTTAGCGTCATCACTACCTGGTTCAGGAGCTTCACTGCATGCGCCAACAGACAGCGCTCCCACCAGCAAGAACGCGCGCAGGTAAACGGGTGAAGTATTGTTGCTGGGCGAGCCGCATAGGACCCTTATTGTGAACGACAACATGGAGCAGCGAATTCCTTATTAGCGGTGACTATCGCATATCTCCCGTATCGTAACGCTTGGGAGCGAAGAATCCACCCAATAAAAAGTCACCGTCTGGCGAGAGTACCGTGACACACCCTCGATGTTCCAGCGCACTTTGTTGTCACTAAACCGCTTTAACAAGAGCAGCTGACAGTTTCACCACCGGCGCCTTGCTGGATCGGCGGTCACGCTCACACGTGCATAGTCTTGGCTCAGCGTCGCAGAACGCTGCTAACAGCTCTGCCCCAATCAGCGGGATTTGGGTATTATTTTAGGATACTCACTCAATAATGTCAGCAGTTTCTCGCGTTCGCCTGGCGCTTCGCGGGTTGAATTGATCAGATGGGCAGGACGCACTTCACGGTCCAGAAACAACTCGCCAGTGGCATCACCAGCTTCAGTGGCCACTGCCAGCCACACGATAGTATCTGCGCCTTCGTCGGCCGAGCGCAGCACCCTTTTGGTCAGACGCCGGAATTGTGGCAAGGCATTCTGTACGCCCGGAGTGTCGGCCCAGCCGGGATGCATGGCATTGACGACGATCCCTTCGTCCGACCAGTTTTCAGCCCACTCCTGCGTCAACACCATCAGGGCGCGCTTTTGCCGCGCGTATGCCGTGCTGCCGGAGTATTCGCGGGTGTCTGGTGCCTGCAATGCCTCTGTCTCGAGTTTCTGGCTATACATACCGCCCGACACCACATTGATGACCCTTGCCCCTTCAGCTGTGGCTAGCAATGGCTTGAGTCCTTCGGTCAATCGGTAAGGGCTGAGCAACAGCAGTGCAAAGCTCTGTTCCAGCCCTTCGACTGTCTCGCCTCGCGAGTTAAACAGTGCACCTGCATTGTTGATCAGGACATCGATAGGTTCGCCGCGTTTTTTCAGGCGCGCCACCAGCGCATCGACATCGCGCATAAGGCTCAAATCGGCGAGTTCGTAACGAATTGCAGTGTTACCAGTTTCACGCTGCAAGGCATTGACGGTATCCTGCGCTTTCTGCTTGTCACGCATGACAAGTGTTAACGTTGCGCCGCGTCGTGCCAACTGATGGGCGGTCGCATAGCCCAGTCCAGCCGATGTGCCGGTAATCACCATATGCTTGTTTTTGACACTGGCTGACATGGGGTTAAAGCGTTTGCGACCGCGCGTATATCCCAAGCGCGAAAACATTGCCACTCCGGGCAACAACAAACGGTCGGCCATGCGTGTACCGCGCGAGGTCTGCCTCAGCGGGAAGTTGTCGGCCAGCGCCTCTCCCAGGCCCGCCACCGATTCCCGACCCATCTTCTGCATACCCTTTTCGGACAGCGCAGCAACGGCCGACACCAGCGGTTTAAAACTGAACTCTGCACGGTAATCAATGTGCGTGCCGGCGGCGGTGGCGGCAAAGGTGATGACGTCTCGCGCATCAAAAAAGGAGCTCGTACCAAGCAGTTCAATGCAGGTATTTTCAGTCAGCTTCAGCGTCGTATAAAGCAACTTCACACTGCCCACCGGCAGTGCGCAGATTACTTCAAATTGAGTTCCTACCGCGACCGCACCCGGCGTTAATTTGCGTGCAGACAACGCTGTTGAATCCCACTCTACAGTCGTGGTGAAATCGCTGACATACGCGAATACTTCTTCTATCGGACGGTCGACGTCCACGGTTTCGTGTAACACGATCATGTTGATTTACTCGGCAGTTTCATTAGGAATGGACGCGACTTCATTGCGAATTCATACGGCGAGTTTGCATAGTTGGGTCACTCTGCACTCTGCGCCCTGATATCTGCATAGGCCGCTAGTGCTGCTCCACGGGCATCGCGGTGATCCACGATCGGCAATGGGTAGTGATCAGGGAGGATCACTCCTGCATCCTGCAATACCTGCGAGGGTGCCGCCCAAGGCTGATGCAGGTAGCGGTCCGGGAGTGCCGTCAGCTCCGGCACCCAATGCCTGACGTATTCCCCCGTCTTATCGAATTTCTCGCCCTGCGTGGTGGGATTAAAAATACGGAAGTACGGCGCCGCATCAGCGCCGCTGCCAGCCACCCACTGCCATGAGCAGGCGTTATTGGATAGATCTGCATCTACTAATGTATCCCAGAACCAGCGCTGCCCCGCGCGCCAGTCGATGAGCAAATGCTTACATAAAAAAGACGCTACCACCATACGCACGCGGTTGTGCATGTAGCCCGTCTGCCACAACTCTCGCATACCGGCATCGACAATGGGATAGCCCGTCTTGCCCTGCTGCCATGCGCGCAAGTGAATCGCACCTCCAACCCAGGGGAAGGTGGCGAAATCGGATTTGAAAGCATCCTCCGGCATCGCAGGGAAATGAAACAACAGATGGTGAGAGAACTCCCGCCATGCCATTTCGCTCAAAAACTTTTCCGTTTCCTGCTGCAATTCCGGGCTGGCCAATGCAGCCTGCCGGGCAACGTGCCACACTTTAGCGGGCGCGATTTCACCAAAGTGCAGGTGGGGGGACAAACGCGATGTCGCACTGCGCGCCGGATAATTTCTGCCCTTGTCATAGTCACTGACAGAGTCTCGCAAAAACGTCTGGAGTTTCAGGCTTGCCTGTTTTTCTCCAGGCTGCCAGAGTGTGGTCCACGATCGCGCCCAGTTGGGTTCAGTGGGCAGCAGCGCCCAGTCGTCCAAATTAGCAGACGGTTTTACATCCTGCGGCCACTGGCTCAATCGTATGCGCGTTACAGGTTCCCGCACCACAGGCAAATCACGACACTTTCGCCAGAAGGGTGTGAATACCTTAAACGGTGTGCCCGCCTGTGTGGACACAGCCTCTGGCTCCCACAACAGCGAGCCGCCATAGCGCTTCAGTTCCACGCCCTTGGCGCCGAGAACTTTAAACAGCTGGGACTCCAGCCGGCGTGCCCACGGCTCATATTGGCGTGAACAACACACCAAATCCGCTCCAGATTGCTCGGCGAGCGCAGCCAAGGCGGTGTCAGGCCGACCGACGGCCAAATATAATTGGCCACCTGCCTTTTGGATATCCTGCGACAGCGCCGCAAGGCTATGGTGAAGCCACCAGCGGCTGGCGCCACCCATCTGCCACTCACCGGGGCTCTCGTCATCGAGGATGTAGCAGGCTAAAACAGGCCTGCCGGTCGAGACTGCCGCGTTTAGTCCGCGCAGGTCTGACAGTCGCAAGTCTTGACGAAACCAGTAGATAACAGGTGTCTTCACAAAGGAACCGCGCAAGGACTCAATCAAGCGCCCGTCGCACCGCTGGCGCCCAGGACTGCAGCGGATCACTGGTGGTGCTCAGGTGAGCTGCAAGTTTCAAAAACAACGGAAATAGAATGGCCCACAAGGCGCCAATAACCAGAGGCCCCCAGAGAGGCGAACCGAATTCGACCTCCGTGAGGCGTGTACCCGCGACATACGAGAGGGCGCCTCCCACCGCACCGATTGCAGACGCCAGCAATGGCCTACCCTGAAGACTGGAAAATGCGTGCATTGAGGTAGTCGCAAACACCGGCCACAAACAGGACAGCCATAAGGGTGCGAGTACGGACTTCCCGGCGAGGTTAAAAACCCCAGACAGAAACAACAACTGGTCCAGAGTTACGCCCACCAGGGTGATGATCGCGATTAGCTTCAGCTCCGCTCGGCCATTGCCCAGCAGAAAAAAATGCACAACCAGATGCAACCCCGTAATGGCCACTGCGACCGCCGACGACTGCGTCAAGATGATAGCGAACCAGCTGACGTTGAATAATAAACCGTTCGCGACTTTTCCCGCTGTACCCGTAATTCGGGGACGCCCGCCAATCAATTTTATTATTTTTCCCATACAATGCGGCTCACAATCATGATTCATACAGGTTGGCGATATACCCCCACTGACCTGCAGCAGGGCGTACTTCTGTCCTAGGACAAAAATTCACCGCGAGTGCGTGCGTCCACCTTGAACTGGCCGCCCAGTGCGGTCGTACGAGTGCGCGAATTCGCATCCATTACACCACGGGCTTTCACACAGTAGTGAACCGCATTGATGGTAACCGCCACATCATCGGTCTCCAGCAAGGTTTGCAGCGCAACCAGTACCTGTTGCGTCAGTCGCTCTTGCACCTGCGGTCGCTGTGCGAAGAATCGCACAATGCGATTGACCTTAGAAAGGCCAATAATCTTGCCCGACGGGATGTAGGCCACGCTGGCTACCCCATCTATAGTAATGAAGTGATGCTCACAGGTGCTGACCACGGAAATGTCATCGATGCGCACCATCTCTTCCACTCCCATTTTGTTACTTATGGCAGTCGCTTTCGGAAAGCGCGCGTAATCGAGGCCTGAGAAGATTTCATCGACATACATTTTCGCGATGCGCTTGGGTGTATCGCAGAGGCTGTCGTCGCTTAAATCCAGCCCCAGAGTGATAGCAATGTCGGCGAATGATTTTTTAATACGTTCGTACTTTTGATCTCGGCTAAGACCGTTGTCGATCAGTGGTGTCTCAAGCCCACGCTCGATGAGAACATCGCGCACTTTGCGGGCATCTTCGGAGATCACCAAATGGGGGGCGATCACGGACTTCATCAGGGCTTGTTCCATTACATGGCTCTCGTAAGTTACGTCAAAATTAATTACGCGAAACAGGCGTATTCAGATCAATCACTAACCCTGCATTGCTCAAGGCATATCACCTTGTACGTTGCTAAACCGGTAACCAGGTTTGGCCAGCGCCAACTGCACTGTACTGATGATGCGCTCCCTGAATCCACCCTCGCAGTAACACAGGTAGAATTCCCACATGCGCATAAACTCTTCACTGAACCCCATACGGCGCACCGCATCGAGTTTGGCCATGAAACGTTCCCTCCAGTGCGCCAGTGTAATCGCATAATCATCGGTGATGTCACGCAGATGCACCACCTGCATATCGGTATCACGCGCAACATGCTCCGCCATTACCGCAACCGAAGGAAGGCAGCCACCGGGGAAAATATAGCGCTTAATGAAGTCCACTGAATCGCGCGCCTCCTTATAGCGCTGATCGGCCACTGTAATTGCCTGAATGACCATCTTGCCATGAGGCTTGAGCAAATCGGCGCACTTCTGAAAATAGTTCTGATAGAACTCATGGCCAACCGCCTCAATCATTTCAATTGAAACCAGCTTGTCGTATTGCCCGGTGAGGTTGCGATAGTCCTCGCACAGCAGAGTAATTCTGTCTTCGAGGCCCTCCTCCTTAACCCGCGCGCTGGCGTGTTCATACTGCTCTCTGGAAATGGTGGTGGTCGTTACACGGCAACCGAAGTGCCTGGCCGCATGAATCGCCATGCCGCCCCAGCCAGTGCCTATCTCCAGCAAATGATTGTCAGGCTGCAACTCCAGCTGGCGGCACAGCTCATCCAGCTTGGCCTCAGATGCTGCCTCCAGCGTCATGTTGCGGTCGCTGAACAGTGCCGACGAATACATCATCGTGGGATCGAGAAACAGCCGAAAAAAATCGTTTCCCAGATCGTAATGGGCGGCGATATTCACTTGGGATCCTTTATGCGTATTGCGATTTAGTCGGTGCGCAAGCTTCAGCGCCAGCTTCACAAAGCCTGACTGGCGCGCCTCGAAACTATCCATCATGGGCAGATTGGCACAGAACAGTCGTGTCGCTTCCACTGGGGCCGGCGAAGACCAATGCCCTTTAATAAAGGCCTCTCCCGCACCGATAGAACCACCTGTCAGCATTTGCCCGTACAACATAGGGTTGTGAACGTGCACTTCAGCCTGCGGTTCCAGCGCCTTGCCAGCGGCGCCAAAATGATACCGCTGCGGCCCCTCGTGCAGAATCAAGGAACCTATCTGTAGTTTGCCCAGCATTGCGAACACCGCCTCCCTGGCAAGCTTTTCGCCCATTCGTGCGGCGCGTGTTTGTGGTATTTGCAGCGCGCCTATGCTGACTTCACTCATTGCTGGCTCCTATGGCATGGTTACCGGGGTGTGTATGAACAGGTACACCCTTTAAATACAAACGCAACGCCTGCCAATAAATGGCCAAAGCAACCTTCGCTGTCATAAAGGGGTATTGAATAAGTATTTTGTTGAGATTAGCCGCCGTCATGGGCCGTGCAGACAGTGACAGGGTGGCGTCAAACACCCTCTCACCCTCCGCTGTGTTTTCCATATGCAATACCAGACGGCGATTCGGCGTATTGCTGCGCCAATGGTAACGCATCGCCATGGGATTAAACGGCGAGACATGGAGCGCCTTATCGAAGGCCGTTTTTAGCCAGGCCCCGGTTTCCGGCCCCGCCAATACATAACTGTGTCTTTCATTCCAGGGCGTGTTATTCACCTCAGCTACCACATATTCCAAGCGCGTTTCATCTTCATTGAAGCAGTAGTAGCAGGCGATGGGATTCATCACATAGCCGAAGTAACGCAGATTGGCCAGCAAGTAGACTGGGCCGGTGTGCACTGCGCCAGTTTCCTCTCGAATGCGGCGGCGAATCTCATCCTGCAGGGGTAGGGCCGGGTCACCCAGGAAGTCACTACGCCGAAATTCGGCAAGCGCCGGTCGGATCGCTGACCAAAAGCGTGGCTTTGCCAATACATCGGGCAACTCGTCCAGGCACAGGTATACCATGGCTACCCGATACCGGAACTCGTGCTGGCGCGGAGACACCCTGCGATGCCTCAGTACGCCCTCGTAAATGCGCGATCTCACGCTGCCGCCAGCTCTCTACTGGACAATGCACTGGCAACGCGTAAGGCGCTCGCCACGCCGTCTTCATGGAACCCGCTACGCCAATAAGCGCCGCAAAACCAAGTGCTGTCCACCCCGTTGATCTCGCTCCAGCGCTGCTGTGCGCGCAGACCATCTCGCGAAAAGACCGGGTGGTCGTACTGAAACTGGCCGAGAATTTTATGGGGATTAATGGCTGCGGTATTGTTCAGCGTGACGCAAAACGTTTCAGGCGCTTCGATGCCCTGCAAAATATTCATATTATATGTCACCACTGCGCGCTCGTCGTCTTTGCCCAGTGTATAGTTCCAGCTGGACCACGCCTTGGTTTTGCGCGGCAACATCTTGACGTCTGTGTGCAGCACTACGTCATTACTTTGGTAGGGGATAGCGCCGAGTATCTCTCTCTCCGCCACCGAAGGTTGTTCCAACAATGCCAGCGCCTGATCTGAGTGGGTGGCAAACACCACCTGGTCGAATAGCAGATGCCTGCCATCGGCCATTTGCAGCGTCACTCCCCTGCCCTTTTGCCTTACCACTTTCACCACCGGACTGCCGGTAAAAATGCGCTCTGCAAATCGTGCACACAGCGGCCGCAAATATTCTCTGGAACCGCCCGCAATGACGCGCCATTGCGGGCGGTTCTTGACAGAAAGCAGACCATGGTTTTTGAAGAACCGAACGAAAAAGCTGACCGGGAATTCCAGAATTGTAGCGCAATCAGCGGACCAGATTGCCGAGCCCATTGCTGCGAGATACTGGCGAATAAATTTCTCGCCGTAACCCTTGCTACACAAATATGCGCCCAGTGTCTGCTCATCGTCAATTCTACCCGCTTCAAGATCTTCCACTGACTCGCGATTGAAGCGCAGGATGTCACGGATCATACCGATGAACACGGGGGAGAACAAATTGCGGCGTTGCGCAAACAGCGTATCCAGATTGGTGCCAGAGTATTCCAGCCCAGACTGAGGGTCGCGCACACTGAAGCCCATAGCGGTTGGTTTACTGGCTACTCCTATCTCATCCATAAGCGCAATGAAGTTAGGGTAAGTCCAGTCATTGAACACAATGAAGCCCGTGTCGATGGCATATCGGCGAATGCCCAACTGTACATCGACAGTAGCCGTATGCCCCCCAATCCTGCGCTTGGCCTCAAAAACGTGCACTTCGTGATCAGCGCTCAGGTAATGCGCACAGCTCAGACCCGATATGCCGGACCCGATAATCGCGACTTTCATACGGACGTTCCTCTCCCCGGTCTGGTCGCACTGACCATCCTTATATATTTGCAAACTATACGATGCAAGAAGGCTCACGGATCAGTTTTCTCGCCATTTTGGTGCAAACCCTTGCTGATCGACGCCTGCGGGCATTCATTACTGACTATTATTTATGAAACGCAGTGATCCAAACCCCTAATTGTGCGTATAATTTCCAAACACCTGGGGCAAGAGTATGCTGACTGTGACCAAAAAATTTGACGATGAGAACCAGCCGCTCATCGACGCCAATGGTAAACGTACCGACGAATGGAGCGAGTGCCTGTCTCTGATCGCGCAAAATGAGGACCGGGCAGCATTTACCCGACTATTTCGCCACTTTGCACCTCTGATGAAGGCCTTCGCTCTTTCGGGCTCTACGCTTTCGGCCAATCACGCGGACGAATTGGTGCAGGAGGTAATGTTGAAAGTGTGGCAGAAGGCAGGCGCGTTCAATGCGGAGAAAGCAGCTGCCAGTACGTGGATTTATACGATAGCACGCAACTGCCGGACTGACTTATATCGCCGGCTGCAAAAGTTTGATAGTCCTCTCTCCGCAGAAAATGTTACGGACAATGAGGAGAGCGAAGAGGCATTCGTTGTTTTGCATCAAAAGCGCACCAGGGACCGTATCAGGGGGTTAATCAAAGAGCTACCCAATGATCAGGCTCAAATTCTTGGTAAGGTGTACATGGAAGGCAAATCTCATTCAGAGGTAGCCGGGGAGTTGGAGCTCCCGCTGGGGACAGTGAAGTCCCGTGTACGCCTGGCCCTCCAGAAACTTCAGATTCAACTTGAAAGATAAACGCATGAGCAATTTTCATCCCGATCTTGACCTTCTCACCGAATATTCCGCCGGTTCGCTGCCATTGGCACAATCTGCGTGTGTATCCATTCATGTCAGCCAGTGCCGACGTTGCGAGCGTATCGCAGGGCAACTTACCGATCTGGGCGCGAGCTTGTTTGAAGCGCTGCAGCCGTTACCGGTTGGCGATACCGAACTGGATGCAGTTCTGGCCCGCCTGGACGATGAGAAGCCACTCGAATATGCCATCAGAAAGGGCAGCACCGCGGGCACACCCGCTATCCTGCAGCGCCTGATGCGCGGTGATTTCAGTGACCTGAGCTGGCGTAATGTCGGCTCTTCGCTGCGTATTAGTCACCTGAAGACGGGTGACCCTCAGCATGAAGTTACGCTTTACCACATCCGCGCTGGTGGCCGCATCCCCGAGCACACTCATCGAGGCACTGAGATGACCTTGATTCTGGAAGGTGGGTTCTCTGATGCGAATGGCAGCTACCATAAGGGTGACTTCCTAATTCGTCGGCCGGGAGACGTGCATGCGCCCACGGCACTGCAGTCCGAGGACTGCATCTGTCTGGCCGTCCTTGACGCACCACTGCGATTCACAGACTGGAAGTTTCGCTGGATGAACCCGTTTCTAAAACTGCGCACTGCCTGAGCCTTGCGTTAGAGGCGTGCACGACACCTCGTTATTCGTTAGGCCATCCGGTTAATTTCCGTAGGCCGATCCACCATCTATCTTGATGATGGCACCGGTGGTGAAGCGCGAGGCGTCCGATGCCAGATAGAGCGCCGCGCCCACGATTTCCTCGGGCTGACCCGCCCGCCCCAGCGGCACAAGAGAAACCAACGCGTCCTTCATCTCCGGCGTCCATGCCGCGGCAATATCCGTCAGAAACGGCCCTGGCATGATGCAATTGCAACGCACCTTTGGACCTAGCGCACGCGCCAGCCCCTCCGTCAGGTTGTTGAGGCCGGCCTTGGCCGCCGCGTAAGGCAATTCAGAAGGGCTGGGAGACACCGCCGCTATACTGCTAACGTTGATGATAGAGCCTCCACCGGCACGCGCCATCTGCTCGCCTAAAACAGCGGAGAGCCGAAAAGGTCCCGCAAGATTGACCCCAATCACTTTGTCGAACAACTCGCGACTCACAGTGGCCGGGGAATCATAGAGCGGTGACATTCCCGCATTATTCACCAGCACATCAATGCGGCCATATTCTTCATAGACTGTCTGCACGAGTGCATCGCACGCGTCCCAGTCGCCCACATGGCAAACGACAGGCAGGCAACGACGTCCGGTTTCTCGCTCAATCAGCTCTGCCGCACGGGCGCAAGCCTCCGCTTTGCGGGAACTGATCACCACATGGGCACCTGCCTCGGCGAAGGCACGACACATAGCCAAACCCAGCCCGCGACTTCCACCGGTGACAACGATCACCTTATCGGTCAGATCAAAATAGGCGGCTATCTTCTCAGCTTGCATGGTGTTCTCCCGGGGAGCGGATGAAGCTACATCGCTGCGCGCAGAATACGCAATTGCGCGCAGCCTGTCAGCCACGCGCCGTCACGTGCGACACGAGCACCATCTGGACTTGTTCCCTAAGCCTGCTATAAGCTGGTACGGATTCGAATTGAACTTACTTTAGCCCAGAGGTGGTACTTAGGCGGTGAATTGAATGACCTAGGCTTGGGACTGTGCGAGGCAAGAGGCCGGGGCGGCCATCCGCGGGGCGGCCATCCGCGGGGCGGCCATCCGCGGGGCGGCCATCCGCGGAGCCCAACCCTAGGTCATTCAAATTGTCGCCGCCCTGGAAGCTTAACTAAGTGCCACTCGATACTGATCCTTTTTCTTACCACGGGTTAGCGGTTCACCTTTTTCCGCGGCGGGCGAACATTAGTGCGAGTTCAGATGAGTACAAGATTTGTCATCGTCGGCGCGCCGCGCACCGGCAGTACATTGCTGGTCAGGACGCTCAATAGCCTTGACGGCTTTTGTTGTCACGGCGAGTTACTGGGCACGGATAATGTGCGGGGGTACGAAGACAGCGTCGATCTGCTGACCATAAGCGATGTCGAACGGAAAGCTCGCAGTCAACGCCTGCTGGAGAAAAGGAATTCAAACCCTGTTGGCTTTGTCGAACAGGCACTGGCATTCGATTATCCTGCAGTCGGTTTTAAGGCGCTCTACAACGCCTTTTTGAATCCACGGTGGAGCGAGGTCATTACGTTCCTGCAAGGCGAGCATGCTATCCGTTTCATACACCTGAGGCGAAACAATGATCTACGGCGTTTTATTTCCGAACAGATCTTGCTGCAGGGCGGACCGAATCACTCAGCTGCGGGCGGCAAAAGTGACGTATCGCTCAAAGTACATGTTAATATTGATCTTTTCTTGCTAGCACGGGAGCGACTGCAATTGCAGTCCTGTGAGCTCGAAAAACTACTATCAGGCAAGAGCATACTGGAAGTCAGTTACGAGGCACTGGCGGCCGACACCAGCATAACCGTTGCACAAGTCGGTCATTTCCTCGGGCTGGAATTTGCGCCTTCGGACATTCATCCGGCGTTAACGAAAGTCGGAGCCACTGACTTGAGAGACTCAGTGAGTAATTATCAGGAACTGCTGGATCACCCTTCCACCCGAGACCTTACATTAGCAAATTAAGCGAGGAATTGACCATGCGTAGCGAAAAGCTGTCACCTTCGATGATCGAAGATAAATTGCTTGCGTTGAAAGGCTGGAAGCTGAGCGATGAGAAGCTTCAACGCCAATGGGTGTTTGACAATTTCATTGAAGCTTTCGGCTTTATGAGTCGGGTCGCTTTACTGGCGGAAGCTATGGACCACCACCCGGAGTGGTCAAACGTCTACAATCGCGTGGAAATCAACTTGACCACGCACGATGCGGGCGGCATCTCGCAGCGCGATTTTACCCTCGCAGACCGCATAAATGCCCTGCTCACTGATTAGAGATCAACGATTACGACAAAGGCTGCCGACACCTTTTCGGTGACGACAGCACAGTACACTCAGCCTTCCTGTTTGGGCTGAGCAGGCCGCTTCTGGCCATCCTGCTTGGCACGCATCGTATCAAATTTGGCCTGCTGCTCCGGGGTCAAAACTGCGCGCATGTCCTGCCTGGAACCCCCGGCCTTGCGAATCTCAGCCATTTTCTCTACTTGCTCATCGTTCAGATCGAGATGCTGCTGTATCTGCGCCTTACGTTCACCACGGTCACCCTTGCGCCCCTCGCGCATTTCGGCTGCTTTCGCTTGCTGATCAGGGGTCAACACCGCACGCATGTCTTCCCTTGAGCCACCGCTGTCGCGGATTTCGCGCATTTTCTGGACCTGCTCTTCTGTCAACCCCAATTCACTCTCCATTCGGGCCATGTGGGGCGGTTGCCTAACCGCATCGACCCCACTTTGAGTTGATCCACTCTCGGCCTGTACCGGGGCAAAGCTGCATGCCATTGCCATTGTCAGTGTGACCGTAACTATCGATTTTTTCATAACAGTTCTCCTTCATTCATTCGGAAAACTATTGAAGCCGAAAGCAGCGTAAATTAGGGCAGAAATTCGTTAAGATTTGTAAATGGAAATGTTCAGCGGCAAAGGAACCAATCGCAGTAGACAGCAGAACCGGGAATTACTCATGGGCCTTTACCGCAGTCTGCGAACGGCTGCAGTTCGTTAATCCTGATCTTATTGTACTCACAACCACCAAAATCATCGCAGTACACTTTCCCAGATTCAGTGGAGAGACCTTATCCCAAGAGCGTCTTTGTCATTTCATGTGCAAAGTGGTTGCACGGTCCATTCAATTTTCTAGGGCTCCAGTACGACCTTGATTGCGCCCGCCTCGCGATTCGCTGCTGTGGCAAACGCTTCCGCCGCTGCATTGAGCGGCATGCGGTGAGTGATCATAATGCCGGGCAATTCGGGTCGCTGAGCCAGCAGTTGTGCAGCGACATCCACATCGCGAACCAGCCCCCGGCGATGGTACATAAATGAAGCGTAGATCTTCAGCTCCTTCAGAAACACCTCAAACCCGGGTAATTTTACGCCGTCCCAGTAAGTGGCCAGCAACAGGAGGGTGGCGCCGGGTTTACACAGTCGAACAGCCTCCTGCAAGGCCACCGAATTGCCCGCGCACTCGATCACGAAATCGTACTCGCCGCTAGGGTCCAGTCCCGCTCCGATGCGCTCGGCTGCCTCCTTTTGCGCATTGTGGCGAGCGGCGATATGCACCGTGCTCACCTGCGATGTCAGGACCGCCGCTGCAGCAAGCCCTACTGCCCCAGCTCCAACAATAGCAACCCGACTACCCGGCTTAAGATTCAACATGCGAATACCGTGCACAGCCACCGCCAGCGGCTCGACCAGACACGCGTCGGATGCGCTGACATTGCTCGGCAGTGGCACGATACAACGTTCTGGCACAATGATTTGCTCGGCCATACCACCATCGCGGCCAGTGCCATACACCATACCTGCACTCAACCGGCACAGGTGATAATCACCCTGTATACACATATCGCAGTGGCCGCAGGGTCCGATGGGCTCCAGCGCGACGGCGCGACCATCTCTGAGGGTACCGGCCACTTCGTGCCCCAACGTCGAAGGCAGTTCAAAGCCGGAATTGACCATATGCAGATCGGAGCCGCAAATACCCGCTGAGCGCACGTTGACGATGACACCGTCGCCACTGGGAGCAGGCACATCGACCACATGAATTTCCTTTTCACAACAACGTACTGCTTTCATGTCGAGCATTCCTGGAGCAAAAAACGGGATGAACGGAAACATATGCCTGATGCAGCGAGACTACAAACATTATAGGCCACAGACCCTATCCCACACTGAGCCAATATCCGAATGATTCTCAGGTGGAGTGTGTTGCCAGAAAGTCCTCCAGCCAACCGGCATAATCTGTGCGCTGCACAGCCGCAACCGCGCGCCGCAACATCTCGATCATCAGCTGGTCCTGCTCCTCATTCAAAGCGCCAAAACCAATGGAGACAACGATCGTCATCAGGGTGTGAAACGTAAAACTGCGATACTCCTGCCAGGTTTGTGCAAGGTCGACAGGCGCCCCATGGTGGGCGCGTCGCTTTACGTAATACGCTACCAGCTCCTGCTCATGTGCAGCCAGCGTATCGACGGGCAGCGAATCGATCAGGAAATACTGCACATCGCGAATACCTTTGCCCCAGTGCGCAGCCTGCCAATCCAACATACCCATAGCGTCGCCCGATACGAAAAAATTGCCCAGATGACTGTCGCCATGCAGCAGGGAGAGAGGGCCCGAAAACCAGTACTGCAACAGATTATCCCAGTTATGTATGGTCCTTCGATAGGCCTGCTCTACATCCGGGGGAATCGCGCCCGGCAGTTTTTTCATACACGGTTTTAGTGCCTGTGCATTCAACAAGCGCGCCGCGAGCCCCATTCCGGGCGACAGGAACAGGTGATACCTAAGGGGCAGAATATTCTCACGCTGCGGCACACTCATCCCATAGTGGCAGGCATGTAGCTGGGCAAATGCATCCAGACAGCGAAAGGTCAGCTCCAGCGAAGGACCAGCCATCATATCGGGATTGGTAAATAGCTCTACGTCGGGATCGTCGCGCAGGTTTTCTTGTATGAGATAGAAACGCGTCCCCCGGTGGCGGGTGGCATAGGTGATTGGCGTGCGCAGCGGCAGTGTGTGAGCCACGTAACGGAAGAAGTGTGACTCCAACTGCCAGGCATTGATGATGGTGAAGAACCAGCGTGTCAGCAAAGACTCCATAGGAATTTTGACGAAAAGGCTCTCAGGCAGTATCGCGTCGCCCGACTGCTCGATGGTCAGCACCAGATTCTCACAATTACTACTGACTGAGGGGACGGACTGACGCTGCACGCCATTGATCTGCACCCGCCCGGCCACTCCCTGCAGCGCGCCGCTGTTAATTAGTTCAGACAACACCTCTGGCCGCACCACATCAACCGCCCTATAGGGCAAGCTGGTACCGACCACATCTCCCAGTGCATCTCGAAACAAACGGAATCCGCCGATCGCTGCTATCCCTGCCATTTTCGCTGTCTCGACTACTTTCATAACTGACCTCTTGTGAACAGCCGCACTTCGGCTAATGCGCGCTTGCCCGAATCGGACATTTTCAATAATATGTCCGACATCAACGGTATACAAGCTGCCGCCAAAAACGTGGAGCATACGGTATGACCAAGCACACTGGATTTGACTGCATCATCGTAGGCGCCGGCCACAACGGCCTCGCTACGGCGCTAGTACTCGCTCGTGAAGGACGTCGGGTATTGGTGCTCGAGAAAAACAATTTCGTTGGCGGCATGGGCGGCACCAGGGAAATACTCAAGGGTTGTCGCAATGAGGTGGGCGCGAGTTGTCTGTTCCCGCTGTCGGCAGAGATTAAACACTATTTTGATTTTGAAGCACACGGGGTTGAATTGATTCCGTTACCGGTGATGGCAGTGAACCTCGTGGGCGCAGACGGCCGACCTTTCGTTATTTTCAAGAATCCGCTGCGCCTGTCATTCAACCTGCTGCGCAGCTTTGGGCTTAGCGGCATGCTGGGGTTTATCCGCCTGATGAAGTTTTGCCAGTATCCCGCGCGCGTACTGGACCGTTTCACCGCCCGCAAGGCACCGCGTAAACTCGAAGAGTTGATCGCAGAAGCAGACACCCCGGAACAACGCGAGCATCTGGAGTTGGCATTCAAAGGGTCGGCTATGGATATCCTTGACAAGTTCTTCCCCGATCCTGTCAAGCATAGAGAACTGCGCGCCAGCATGGCGTTTGCGGCTGTTCAGGCGACTTATAAGGGGCCCTACTCCCCCGGTTCAGGACTGTGCCTGATCTACACCATGGCACAGGAGGGTTCAGAAGGTTTGATGCAGCGTGTCAAAGGTGGCATCGGGCGGCTCTCCGAATGCCTTGCCGAGCAGATTGAAGCACTGGGAGGCGAAGTACAACTGAAAAAAAATGTATCAAAAATTTTGCTGGAAGGGGATCGTGCGATCGGCGTGGAGCTAAAGAACGGTGATTGTATCTACGCCGCTACGATTGTCTCAAATCTTGACAAGCAAGCGACCTTTAACCACTTACTCGCGGACCATAAGCTCGCCACAGCAGATCAGGAAAAGGTGGATGCATTTACCCATCGCGGCGCTTTCGTGCACATGCTGTTCAAGCTGCAAGGGCTTCCGGTGTATTCACCACACCTCGACAAACTTAACCGCATTGCCGGCGCGCAATTTGGCGGCGCAATGGTACTCGATCCACAGGAGTTACAGCAAAGTTACGAAACCTGTCTACGCGGGGAGTTGCCCGATCAGATACCGCTGGCATTCCAAGTACCGTCATTGATGGATGCCAGCCTGGCACCACCGGGTTTCCATATCGCCACCGCCTACGGCTTTTACTTTCCCTGCGAGGCGGAGAAATCCAGACGCGGCAAACTGCGCGACCAGATGGCAGAGAAAATCATCGACCATATCTGCGTACACATGCCCAATTTCAGGTCCTTGATTGTAGATCAGGCGATTTTTTCTTCCGATCATTTCGCCAGCATGCAGGGCGTGACCAATGGCGACTGGACCCACGGCCTGTTGCACCCGGACCAGATGATCGGCGAACGCTGTCTCATCGACGGCACCGGGCATACGACACCCGTGGAGAATTTGTACCTGTGTGGCGCATCCTGCCACCCCGGTCCCGGTGTGACGTTCCTGCCGGGCTACAACTGCGCGCATGAAATCATTGCCGCAGGGGTGATGCTGGAAGACACGACTTCAATAGCACCGGCACCAGCAGCGCGTGCAGCGTAGCGCGCAGTTGCGTATCGCTTCTGACCCAGTTACTGGGCAATGTCAGGAACGACAACAGTACGCGGTATACCCACTCCACCAGAATCTCCGGACGCACGGCATCCTGCAAGAGTCCTGCGTCCCGAGCGGGGCGGATCACATGGTCCATCAATTCCTCACCAAATCGGACAATCACATCGGAACTCCAGATCGCGTGGCGCGCCCGGCTATCCTCCTCCGATACAAACACTGCGCGCAGCAGGGGTCGGCGCGGCACCTCCTTGATCGCGACGATCATACCCTCTACAACCTGGTCAGCCGGATTAGGGTACTTCGCCAACCGTTTGCGCAGACGGGTATTGAGGAGTTCCATTTCAGCCACGATCGTCGCCACCAGCAGATCATCGCGGCCGGGGAAATAGCGGTAGACCGTAGATCGCGCAACACCGGCACGGTCAGCTACCTCTTTCATGCCGGTAGCAGAAATACCATTGTCGAGATAGCAGTGCCGTGCTGCATCGAGGATGGCGTTGACAGGGTCGCGCCGGATTTCAGTCATTGGACAACAAAGCCCTTGAGTAAGCAGCGTAAGGATGAGACATTTTCGGCCAAATGAAGGACAGCGTAAAGCGCCCATCCAACACTGTGCAACATCAATGATTGACCCCGTATGAACACAACAGGCAGGGACACTAAACCTTGAGTACATCTTCACCCTTGAAAGCCACTGATTACCATCGCAAACCGATTCGCGTGCTGAACACTGTGTTGCGCAGCGCCAACGCGCTGGGGCTGGCGCGGTTCTCGTTGCGGCGGGACAATCTGGTGGCCGCAGCACGCAAATCTACCGGCTTGCGGGACTTTGGCGATGAGAGCTTCCTGGATCCCATGCAGCGCCTGATCGATGCGCTGGAGACCGAAGCTGACCTAAACCCACTCGGGCGCTATATGAATCGTACCAATATCCTGCGATTGCTGAAACACCGACTCTACGCACAGGACTTGCTAAAGCGGCATCCCGAGATTCTCGAACGCACTATTGCAGACCCTGTCGTCGTCGTTGGCCTGGCGCGTTCGGGCACCACGCGACTGCACCGCCTACTCGCCTCTGACCGGCGATTCCTGCATCTCAAATCCTGGGAGACCGTATTCCCCGTGCCCTATCCCGAATGTTTTACAGCGCGCGACGAAGGGCGCACCGATCCACGCATCATCGCGCTGGACGCGGGGCTCAAGGCGGTGATGTATCTGGGGCCACAGATTGCAGCGGTGCATCCGCTGGAAACGTTTGCAGTCGAGGAGGAAGTCGGCCTGCTGCAACATGGCTTCTCCAGCCAGATATTCGAGGTGCAAGCGAGAATCCCTTCTTTCGCCGAATGGTTGATGACCCATGACCAGCGCGTCGCCTATGAATACATGGTGGTGCTGATGAAAATCGTTTCCTGGTTTCGTGGTGACCCGCAGGACAAGACGTGGGTACTAAAAACGCCGCAGCATATGCAGGACCTCGATGCCCTAATGCATGTATTTCCAAATGCAAAGCTGGTGTGCTCACACCGCGATCCGGTAAAAGTGATAGGCTCGTCCTGCTCGATGACCTGGAACGGTATCGTGCGCGACAGCGACAGCGTTACGCCGCACTATGTAGGACGTGAATGGCTCAGTAAGACTGAACGCATGCTGCAAAAAACGCTGCGAGTGAGGCAGGAGAGCGTCGCTCCGCAGAATCAGTATGACATCCAATATGCCGACATTACCGCCGACTGGCAGCGCGCCCTGCAGGGTGTCTACGATTTTCTTCAGCTTCCCTTCACCGCCGAAGCAAAAGGTAACATGCAGAACTGGCTGGACAACAACCAGCAACACCAGCACGGTGCGCATAAGTACAGCCTGACGGATTTTGGGCTTGACGCGCAGGATGTAGATCAGCGGTTGATGTTCTACCGCCAGCGCTTCAACATCCCCTATGAAACCAAAAACCCGCACACCACCAAAGTCACCGCCGTTACTGAATCTAACACCTGATATAACAACTGAATCTAACAACTGAATCTAACAACTGATATCACACGGAGAGAGCATGAGCATACAAACCGAAAGCCGCACCGCACTGGCAGATTTTATCGCGCTGCTACAAGAAATCGATGAGCGCTGGTCCGGCCCTGAATGGAACCTCAATTCACCTGAGGACATCGCCGCCTCCCACCGCTCGTTGATGCACACACTGGAAGCGGCATTGGTGGGATATTTTGAACAGGACGCCAGCCGACCCGACTTTCGGCGCATCGTCACGCCCAGCCGCAAGCTGACAGGTGACAACTCAGATGCCATTTACTTTGATGCCCCGGTCAGCGCTGACCACACTTATGTTATTAATGGCAGCATGCATGGTGCGGCCTATTTTTCTCTAACCATCGAGGAGGGCGCAGAAGACGGCAAGATGGCCACAAACACCGCCGGCGTCATCAACGACGAGGAACTGGAGATCGACAGCAACGGCCATTTCACCGTTTACCTGGGCGGCGAGCCCCGCGATAAGAATTGGCTGACCATGACACCGGGGGCCTCGCGGGTCACGACGCGTCACTATTTTGAGCACAGCATTTGCGCTGCCAAAGATCCCGACCTCGAACCGCGTATACGCATTGAATGCCTTACTGCAACCGACCTACCGGCACCGCCCAATGACGCCAGTGTGGCGACCGGTATCCGGAGAGTTAGCAATGCCGTGCGCAGCCGTACTCTGGGCATGCCGCCGATGGCCAATGGCCCGTTACCCGACTTTGTCGCCTTGACCCCCAATGCCTTCCCCAAGCCGCAACCACCCGGCGACTTCGGGCTGGCGGCCTTCGATGCACACTATTCCATGGCGCCGTTTTTTATCGGGCCAGACGAGGCACTGGTGATTACCGGGCGCTGGCCAGACTGCCGCTTTGGCAATGTCTGCCTGTGGAATCGCTTTCAGCAAACACTTGATTACCGCAGTCGAAGTGTATCGCTCAACCGCGCGCAAACCGTGCTGGAAAAAGACGGGAGCTTCAGAATCATTCTGGCGCACAGCAATCCCGGGCAGCCTAATTGGCTGGACACCGAGGGCAACCCGTTTGGCCTGGTATTCTGGCGCTATTTCCTGGTGCAAGGAGATGTTGAAACGCCGCAGGCAACGGTGGTTACAATGGCCGACCTCGGCGCCTGAGGTGACCACTAAAATGCCCTTTCCGGTTCGGCTGATGAACCTCGCCGGACGCGGCGTCAATGCCCTCGGCCTGCAGCCGATCAACCTCAGCCTCGACCACCTCTTGCAAAAAGCCACGGACAATACCGGGCTTGAGGACTTTGGCGAGAACGACTTCCGAGAGCCACTGTCGTTACTGCTTGACGGTCTCGAGAAGGAAGCCGATCTGTCTTTGCTCGGGCGCATCATGGCCAGGACAGACCTCGTGCGGACGCTGGAAAATCGCCTGGGCTTCGTTGACTTGTTCAAAAGAAACCCTGAAATCGCTGAGCAAACAATCGAGCGGCCGATCTTTGTCGTCGGGCCACCCCGCTCCGGTACCACCATCTTTCACGACCTGTTGGTAATGGATTCAGACAACCGCGTGCCACTTACTTGGGAAACATCGCGGCCCCTGCCCCCTCCTGAAGCTGCGACATACCGCACGGATCCTCGCATCGCACAGACACAGGCCGATCTGGATCAGGTCGACAAGTTGCTGCCGGAATTCAAGAAGATGCACCCGATGGGCGCAGAACGCGCACAAGAGTGCGTGACGATGACCCGCTACGATTTCACTTCCATGATTTATCTGGTGCAATATTTTGTGCCCACTTACGACCGCTGGGTGGTCGAGTGTGACATGCGTTCAGCATTGAAATGGCATCGCCGCTTCCTGCAAGTACTGCAATGGAAGGCGCCGGGCAAGCGCTGGGCACTCAAGTCGCCGCAACACCTGTGGCATCTGCAACATATCCACCGCGAATACCCCGATGCGCTATTCGTGCAAACGCACCGCGACCCGGTGAAGATCGTGATCTCCACCAGCAACCTCGCGGCCCATCTGCAGGGTATGGGCAGCGATCAAGCGGACGTGCGGAAAGTCACACGGTACTATGCTCAAGCACTGGCACAGGGTTATAACAATACCGTGGCGTACCGCAAATCCGGCATGCTGCCCGAGAATCAGGTGGTCGATTTGTATTTTCGCGATTTCATGGCCGATCAGGTCGGCACCGTGCGCCGCGCCTATAACCACTTTGGAATGGATTTGTCCGACAATGCTGCCGCCGCAATGCAATCCTTCCTCGACGAAAACCCGGCAAACAAATACGGTAAGCATGAGTATAGCCTAGCCAATTCAGGTATGGAGGAAGCCGAATTGCGCGCACTCTTTACTGACTACGAAGCATACTTTAAGGTACCGCGCGAAGCCTTGTAGATGCAGCGCGTCACAGCCAGGCCCGACAGGGATATCTGCTTAAACCAGCAGTAGCGCAGCTCAACAGACGCCATTGGCCAATATTGCGTAACGCGCCGCAGAATCAGGAGTCCTGTCTCAGCGAATAGAAAGCGATGCACTCGACGCGATTATAGCTCGTCTGGCACGTTATAAAGGCTCTGGTAGCGCTTGAATAGAGGCCTGTCGCGGGCCTTGCTCTCGTCGACCTCGTAGCTGTGCTGACCAAATTTACCCTGCGGTTTCTGCCGCAGATAATCCTGCATTCGCGCCTGCGCGCTATTAGCAAGCGTCATACCAAAATGCGCATAAATTTGGGCTATGCAGGACATCGGATCTTCCATCAGATCCTGATAGCGGGAGTCGGCAATATTGGCTGCGGGTACAACCCCATTCTCGCGTTGCTCTATCACATGGTCCAAACGCTGAGCCGTGGCAGCACCCATGATGATATTATCGAACAGCTGCGCATTAAAGGGCTGGTCGCTGCGCATGTAGTACAAGGTCCCAATCAGGCTGGCAGTAGAGGCCATGCACTTGATCGGGTCGCGATGTATCTGCACGATGCGCGCGTCGGGATAAACTTGCAGCAAGGTATCCAGATGCACCTGGTGCTCCGGCGCTTTCAACAACCAGCGTTTGCGCGGATTCTTCCACTGCAGGATTTGTAGAATGGTTTTGTGGTACCGGTATACAGACAGAAAGTCCGCCTCGGCACACCACGCACTGTAACTATGTGTCTGATGCAAGGAGGCAATGTGATCACTGATGAATGTACTCGCCATAAGTAATCCACATTCAGCGGGTATGTCGCCGCGCATTTCATGCATGCTGGAAAATTCCGGCGCCACGCGATTCCACTGCGTAAAGAGTCTATCTGCTACCTCAATCCGCGGGTCGGCTGTATACATGGCGGCCTCCGGCGGCGGACACGGTTGCAACGCTTCCCACATCAGCGGCACACCGACATCGGGATCCTGCGACAAGAGCTCGAACAGGATCGAGGTCCCTGAACGCGGCAATCCGGCGATTATCATCGGTGTAACCACTTCCTCGTCCAGTATCTGCGGATACTGTTTCACTGTTTCAGTGACTTTAAGTCGAGTGCTTAACCACAGTACGATGTCACTTCTGGCCATCAGCCGACCCATCAGGGTGAGCTGCGCCTCTTCTTCCAGCGATTTGATCAACACACGAAAGGGTTCATGCCAGAGATCATCACCGAAATCCTCTAGCCCGGTTGTCAACCGCGCATGTTGCAGCAGCGAGTCTTCATCGAGCGGCACCACAGCCGATAGATTGAAATAGCTACCCTCCTGATTCATAGCACTGAGCCAGTCCGGATGTGGCGGCGGCGTCCACTGTGCGTCGTTTGATTTCCTCATTGCGTGTGTTCCCCTGCCATATCGCTGACCCGCTTTTTGTGGCGCAGCTCAACGAGTTTGCACCTGATGTGATCAACCACTGGCACTAGCACTAGTAAGGAAAGCGCTTGTGCACGCCCCGGCGACGCGCGGCAAGTTGCGCCCTGCGTTCGGCTGGCAGCATGCTCTTAGTGGCTGCAGGCAGAAACGCAGCAAGCTCCCCGCGCTTCATTTGCGTACACGTTGGCACAGGATAATGGTCAGCCCCAATCCAACGCACGGTGATATAGCCCTCAACATGCGCCGAGGGATCAAGCCAGTTCGGCACACCCGGATCATCATGCGCCACCACAAGAATCAGCTCACCGGTGTCCTCTAATTGCGCGTGATGGCAGTTCGTACTGCATAAGCGGTAGCGGTAATCCATCGTTTCCCACCAGTAATTGCCGAACTCCACCGCCCAGTAGTCAGCCTGCGGCGGCGTAACACGTATCACCAGTACCTCATCAACCGGAACGCGCCAGTAACAGATCAGTGGCTCACCGCCGGGTGTGGCATCAATGGCATTGTCGTCCAGCTGGCGATAGGAGAGGAAATTATTGGGCTGCGCTTGCCATTTATCCAACATGTCTGCCCAGTAGTGCGTAGATTCACGCACCCAGGCGGCAGCTCTGGTCAGGCCATGGGATAATTGCTCTGGCGTGAAAGCGGGGTCGTGGACCCGTTCTCCCAGACGGTCAATATGCGCGACCATGGGCTGCTCGTTCTCCCAATCGGCAAAGAACTGTCGCACAGTTACGCGCCAGCTGCCGGGTGTCGTTTTAATCCAGTTCCCCTCATGTGGCTCGGGACTGAGGATAATGTCGAAACTGCCATCAGCATCGACGCCGATGTCACGGTCGATCAGGCTTCCCACGACGGCACCACCCCAGGGCGTGGCACCATCTTCCAGAACGGTGACGGCAAAATAACGCGCACCGCCGCGCTGTCCTGATATTTTGTACGTGTGCTGACCGTTGATCGGAGCGCCCACATACAAGGCATCAGTATTGTCTCCGGCCTGCTTCCTTAGCGGGTCGAAGTAATGCAGCAGCTCCGGGAAATCCGGATCATTGTTCTCCAATTGGAACTGCAATGCGAGTGCGATATTGCGCGCCAGCAGGCGAAAGCCCTTGGCGCGGTCGATATCATGCGCGGGGGTCGAGTCGCGAAATACAAGGTCACCGGCGGCTTTCAACTGGTCGCAGAAAGCCTCCCAGTCGGCCTTCAGCAGCAGGTCTTTGGGGTTGTCGCCAAGCATGGAAAACCTCTTCAGCAGTAAGCCCGTCAGAGTATGACAATCGCGGCGGATAAATCAAACAGCGGCATCTTTATACCTGACTTCGCATGCCCGTCGGCAGCGTGTAGAATCGCGTGACCATTACACGAGGAGCGCTCGCATGGATATAAAACTGTCAAGCACACCCGAAGGTCCCCTCAAAGGTATCCGCGTCATCGATATCACTTCCATGATCACCGGACCACTGTGCAGCCAGCAACTGGGTGACCTTGGCGCAGACGTGATCAAGATCGAACCCACCCATGGCGAAATTTCGCGCTGGATGGCACCACCGCAAAAGGCAGGCCTGACCGGCTTTTACACGCAGATGAACCGTAACAAGCGCAGCCTTGCATTGGACCTGAAAAACCCCGAAGGCATTGCCATCGTCAAAAAATTGGCTGAAACAGCAGACATCATAGTAGAGAACTTTCGCGGCGGTGTGCTTGATCGTCTGGGTATTGGATACGAAGCGCTAAGCAAGCTGAACGACAAATTGATCTATGTATCCATCACCGGCTTTGGACCCACAGGGCCTTATTCCCACAAACCCGCCTATGACCCTCTCGCGCAGGGACTGGTGGGCATGATGTATATTCAGGGCATGCCCTTTGGCGGCAAACCGCAATTGATCCAATCGGCCATAGTAGACAAAACAACGGCTACCACGGCGGCAGGCGTTACTATGGCGGCGCTGTATGCCCGTGACCGCCCGGGCGGTACCGGTAAGGGTCAGCGCGTGGACGTCCCGATGATCGACGCCTGGGCTACCAACTCGCTGGCCGATATGATGCCTGTGGATAGCTTCGTACCCAATGATATGCAAGATCCGGCACCGCTCGCTGTATTGCGAACCTTTGAAACCCGCGATGGCTTCGTGGTGGGCATGGCATTACAGGACAACCACTTTCAGAATTTATGCACAGCTCTGGAGTGCACAGAGCTTTTAGAACGCGAGGGTATGCGCAACATCGGCGAGCGTATCAATGATTTTGGCCCCTGGCTGGATGCCATTGGCGATGTCATGAAACGATTTACTACAGAGGATTTACTGTCGCGGCTGGACGCGTTGGGTGTCCCCTTCGGCCCCGTAAAGACGGTGCGCGAATTCGCCGAGGACCCGCAGGCAAAACACAATCGCACCATCTTTGACGCCGAGCACCCCGAAGCAGGCATGCTACGCTATGTGCGCTATCCGGGACATTTATCGGAAACGCCGGCCGCGCTGTATCGACATCCGCCACGATTGGGGGAACACAGTGCTGAAATTCTGCGTGAAGCTGGCTATAGCGCTGGGGCGATCGACCGTTTGGTTACAGACGGGGTTGTCGGACAATAATCGTCGGGCTATGCACTTTGTAGAGTCTGCAGTGAAACGCACTTACTTAAAGCCAAAGGTGGCACACAGGCGTCAAAGCGAGTGGAGATTGCAGGGACCGTCTGAGGCCACCACCGGTTTAGTGCGGGGAAAAATACAGTAGCGGTTGCTATCGTTGGCGTTGCCGAAGGTCTCGAACAACACCAACTCGCCGTCGTTGATAAGCGCCACCTGCAGTGACGGCAGAGGGCCCTTGACGGCGGCATGTCGTATACGACTGCGCAGCTTCTCGATGGCGTCAGCGTCCAGACCCGATTTCTCGTTGCGGTTCTTTATGCTATCCAAGCGCGGTCAGTCATTTTGCGCGTGTATCGCAACAAGGGGCGCAACAAAGGGTGTAACAAACAGCCGAGCTGCGGGCACACTGCGGCCTAATCGCACGCAGGCTGCTATTCCTGCGACGGAAAAATCAGGCTTGCAGTATCGAACCCGGCCTCACCAGCTCTATCAATAAAGCGGTCAATCAGGGATTGGTCAACGTGTGGCGTGCGGGCCAGAAGCCACAGATAGGCAGTATCCGGGCCACTGACGAAGGCGTATTGATAGTCTTTATGGTCTAGCTCAAAAATGACATATGACCCGTAAAAGGGACCAAAGAACGACACTTTTAGATAACCCTCGTCTGGTGCATTAACGAAATAGGCCTTGCCCTGCGCCTCTTTCCAGCGACTCTCCTGCGGCAAAAATCCACGGTTGGTAACGTCGATACCGCCGTCATCACGCAGCGAGTACCCTGCCGTAACATTCACTAGGTCTCTTTCGAAGGAATGGTCCAATCTGGCAATCTCATACCACGTGCCCAGATATCGCGTGACGTCAAAATCCTCTACTGGCTTCACCGCAACCGGATGGCCCAAGCAACCAAAGAGCAGCGTGCAGAGCAATAATAACGTACACTTTCTGATGAGAATCCCTCGTTAGCTGACGCCGGCCATGGCACTTGGCAGCGTAGGTTGTTATGCCTTCTTTGAAGACTGCATTGCGAGCCTACCACAGCGTCGTTACCTGCCTCCAGCGGAGCACGCACATCTGCCGGGCTATTCTGGCCAGAGCAACGCGACGTGCGAACACCCTCAGCTCAGCGGTTCAATAAATTGGTTCCCTGAGGGTAACTTTGATTCGATGCAAGTCTGCTTGCGTGTGGGTCGCGTAACATCGCTTGGAGCCACACACTAATCGCATAATACGGAGACCACGATGAATATAGCCCTGACCCCTGAGCAATTGGCGCTGCGCGAAGAAATTCGTGACTACATGATGCGGCTGATGACACCTGCGCTGGTCGATGAACTCCATGGAGAACAGCGTGAGGGCGGCGGACCAGAACATCGCAGCGCTTTGCGACAGATGGGATCAGACGGCTGGATCGTCCGCAGCTGGCCCACGGAGTATGGTGGCAAGGACGCCGGACCGGTTGAACAATACATCTTCTGCGACGAGGTGATTCGCGCAGGCTTTCCCTACCCCTTTCTGACCACTGACGGCGTGGGCCCCGTGCTAGCTGACGTCGCCAGCGAGAAAATAAGAGCTTCTGTGGTGGACCCAATTTTGCGCGGTGAGTGCATCGTTGCCATCGGCTACTCTGAACCGGCAGCGGGTACTGATCTGGCGTCGCTGACCACTCGCGCAGAACGCAAAGGCGACAAGTGGTTGATCAATGGCCAGAAAATCTGGACCAGCTACGCCAACGTCGCTGACTATGTATGGCTGGCTGCGCGCACTGACCCGCATGCTGCCAAGAAGCACCACGGTATTTCAATGTTTCTGGTACCCACGTCGGCACCTGGATTCAGTTTTACGCCCATCAATACGCTGGGTGTCCGCACCAATGCCACCTATTACGAGAACATTGAATTAGATGATCAGTGGCAGGTCGGCCCCCTCAACCAGGGCTGGCGCATGATCACAGAGCAACTGAATCGAGAGCGACTTAGCCTGGTCAATCACGGACCTTGTGAATTGCTTTATGAACGCGTTGCGCAGTGGGCAGCGGAGATGGACGCCGGTAACGGCAACGGTAAAGTCATTGACCTGCCCTGGGTGCGCACCAATCTTGCCACGGTAAGGTCAGGTCTTGAAGTATTGCGGCTGGTCTGCTTTAAGCAGGCGTGGAGCATGAGCCACGCTAGCCTTGGCATGGATCAGGCTTCTGCCGCGAAGATTTATGGCTCGGAGTTTTTTGTCGAGGCATGGCGCCTGCTATTGGAAATAGTCGGTCAGGCCGGCGCACTATGCAGCGGTTCGGAAGGCGCAGTACTGCAAGGCGCACTGGAGCATCGCTACCGCTCAGGTTCGGTGCTGACTTTTGGTGGCGGCACCAACGAAGTCCAACGCGACATCGTCGCCGCCGCCGGCCTACTCATGCCACGTTATCGTTAAGGAGAACATCTATGGATTTTTCACTGTCGGAAGAACAGCAAGACGTACAAAAACTGGCTGCACAAATATTGACCCATGAGGTCACAGTGGACCGCCTCAAAACCATTGAGTCGGGTGAAGAGCGTTTTGATGAAGCGCTATGGCAACAACTCGGCGAATCTGGACTGCTGGGCACCGCTATCGCCGCAAACTATGGCGGCATGGGTTTTGATTTTGAAACACTGTGCCTGCTCATTGAAGAAGTTGGCAAAACTGTAGCGGCAGTACCGGTGATTCCAGTACTGGTAGGCGCTGCACACACCCTGCAGCAATTCGGCAGCGAAGCGCTGTGTGAGCGATGGTTAAACGGCGTGGCCAGCGGCAAGACAGTGCTGACGGTAGCACTCATCGAGCCCGGGTGCGATGACCCAGTCGCACCCAAAACGCAGCTGGAACGGGTCGGCAGTGAATGGGCCCTGTATGGCGAAAAGAGCATGGTTGTCTGTGCTGATCGTGCCGGACTTGTTTTGCTGACCGCACAGCTGGAAAGCGAACTCGTGCTGCTAGCCATCGACCCCACCATGCGCGGCGTAGCACTAACGCCCCAGCATGTCACGACGGGAGAACCACAATTCAACCTCTGTTTTGATGCGGCGCCAGTTACGCAGGACAATATCATCGCCACCGGTGCTAGCGCGCAGCGTGCAGTGCAGTCTCTGGTCCAGCATACGCTGGTCGCCAATAGCGTTATGACGTTGGGCGTAACCGAGACCATGCTCAAAATGACGGCAGCCTACACCTCACAAAGAGAACAGTTTGGCCGCCCCATCGCAACATTTCAGGCGGTATCCCATCGCGCCGCAGACGCTTACATCGATGTCGAAAATTTGCGGCTGGCCTGCCAGCAAGCAGTATCACTACTGAGTGCTGGTGCCGATGCAACTGAAGCGGTGCTCATCGCCAAAATCTGGGCGAGTGATGTTGCCCATCGTGTCAGCCAGTCAGCGCAACACCTGCACGGCGGCATTGGTGTGGACAAGGACTATGCCCTGTTTCGTTACTGCCTGTGGGCCAAGCAGTTGGAACTGACACTCGGTGGCGGCAAAACGTACCTCACAGCGCTGGGAGATTCTATTGCCGAGGACTTTAAGCGACGCAATGTTGCACAGAAAGTTACTCCGCACGCCGCCTAACTTCACCCACCTATCTGTGAATAGCAGTGCCGCTCACCACGGCACTGTCTCGCCCTCCCAATCGAGAAATGAAAGCTCACCATTCGGCTCCGCCTGATCGAGCAAGTTAGTAAGGCGCGCAGCCACAAACTCTGGCGTAAACAGTTTTCCAGCGGGCACCCCTTTCTGAAACGGACTGGATAATTCAGTGTCTGTTGTGCCCGGGTGAAACGCCACCAGCTTCACCTTCGGTGCGCGCCGTGCGTACTCCACAGCCGCCGTCTTTAGAAACATATTGAGCGCGGCCTTGGAAGCGCGGTAGCTGTACCAACCGCCCAGGCGATTGTCCGCAATGCTGCCAACCCGAGCGCTCAAAACTGCTACAACACAGCCTGAAGAACGCCGTAACTGCCCTACCAACGCGCTGACCCATAGCGCGGGGATAATGGTATTTACCTGGAAAACCTGAGCCATTGACGCCGCCTGCACTTTCTCTAATGCCTTCTCGGGCTGCACTTGCGACTGATGCAGGATGCCATTACAAATCACAACCCGGCGCAACTGCACATCAGCGGACGCAATGAGCGCAGTTGCGGAGGCAATAGACTCTTCACTGTAGTCGCAGCGTATCCACCAGAGCCCATCTGCATATCGAGCCAAGCTGTCAGGGCGCTCAGCGCGACTGACTGCAATGACGCTTGTGAACTGCTCAAGATCAAGAAACTGCTGTAATACTGCGGCCCCGATCCCGCCAGATGCACCCACAACCAAGGCAGTATCCATCGGTGATATAGATGTCATGAGTACTGAACAGTATGACGGGGCCTGCAGGCCAGATGGATTTCGGGCAGCGGTGACATAAGCAACTCTCTTCCTGAAATGACGCCAATTGTGGCATGTGGGAATGTTACGCTAAAAACGCGCCGCCGGATTGATGCACTGCGAGAAAGCGCTAGTTCGCGCACCTGCAACCAGGATTTCAGCTTCAGAATTCTACTACGGCTCTATTTCGATCCGCTTGCCGTCCATCACCCGTATATCGATACGCTCATTCATCACGATGCCGGTGGCTCCCTCTACCTGATGGTGCACAATAAAGTTGATCTCTGTTGCGATATGAACATACTCGAGAGGAAGATTGTAACTTACCGCCATTTAATCCCAGGACAGCTCCTTTAGCGAAGCACTTTTCTCTCCTTGATAAACGGGAGGTGCTGCACAATCGATAGGCGTTTACGCAACGTCCCGGACTCACTCGTATCTTGCTTTCAATACATCAAACCCGCAAAATCTCGAGATGACATTATTCTCCAGATTCCTCTTTTCGTTTGTAGCTCTGCTGCTCTCCCTATCCGCCATCGGTGATAGCGATTATCCGTCAGAGATAAAACCTATCGTCGAGCAACGCTGCATGGTCTGCCACGGTTGTTACGATGCTCCCTGTCAGCTAAAACTGGATGCCTGGGCGGGTATAGAACGGGGTGCGAGCAAAGAGCAGGTATACGCCCTGCGCCTGAAAGCAGCGCCGCCGACACGTTTGTTTGAAGACGCACAGACAGTGGACCAGTGGCGAGAACTGGGCTTCTATCCCATGCTCAATGAACAAACTCCCGATCAGAGCGTACTGGTGCGTATGCTGGAACTAAAACAGCAGCACCCTCTTCCGGCGGGCAACCTCCTTCCAGTTGACGTTTCCTTGGGTCTGGATCGACAGCAGCAGTGCACCAAGCCCGAAAACTTTGACACCTTCGCTGCGAACAATCCACTGTGGGGCATGCCTTATGGCCTGCCCGGATTAAACAAGGATGAACACGCCACTCTTACCCAATGGCTTTTGCGCGGAGCACACGGCGTGCCAGTTACACCCCCCACCAAAGGAGAGGTTAAAGATGTGCAGCGTTGGGAGGTTTTTTTCAACGGGAGCAGCCTGAAACAACAGTTGGTGTCGCGTTACATTTACGAACACCTGTTTATTGCCAGCCTGTATTTCTCTGATCTGGGCGAAAATGACCGTTATTACACACTGGTCCGATCAAGCTCTCCGCCTGGCCAGCCGATAGACATTATTGCCACGCGACGTCCCTACGATGATCCAGGCACTACTCGCGTCTACTACCGCATGCAGCCAATGACTTCCGCGCCCCTGGATAAGCGCCACATGCCGTATGCGCTGAACAGCGCGCGTATGAATCGGTGGCAGTCGCTGTTTCTTGACCCCGGGTATGAGGTCACCGCCCTTCCCAGCTATGTAGACGAGATCGCGGCAAACCCGTTCATTACTTTCCGTGAGTTGCCGCAAACTGCACGCTATAAATTCATGCTGGACGAGGCACAATTTACCATTATGGGCTTCATCAAGGGCCCGGTTTGCCGCGGACAAGTAGCGTTAAACGTGATCGACGATCACTTTTGGGTCGCATTCCTCAGTCCAGACAGGAAAGCCGTAGAGGAGAATGCCAAATTCCTGGCATCACAAAGCCAGCACCTGCGCCTTCCCGCCGACAAAACGAAAGGTGCTCTCGTTTCCATAATCGAGTGGCGCGGTTACTCACAAGAACAGCTGAAATACCTACAAGCCAAGTTCGAATATATACGAAAAATGACGGGCCCAGAAGGAACTAAGGTGAATCTGGATTTGTTCTGGGATGGTGATGGCTACAACGACAATGCGGCGCTCACTATCTTCCGCCACATAAACAGCGCCTCAGTGGTAAAAGGCTTTGTAGGCCAACAGCCTAAAACGGCCTGGGTGATTGATTACTCACTACTGGAGCGTATTCATTACTTGCTCGTTGCCGGCTACGATGTTTTTGGTAACGTAGCGCATCAGCTTGAAACGCGGCTCTACATGGACTTTCTGCGCATGGAGGGTGAGCAAAACTTCCTCCTCTTCTTGCCGCCCAAGGAGCGCATCGTGCTCCGTAATTTTTGGTACCGCGAGGCAATAGAGGATGCCAGGAAATTCATGATGACCGATGCCATGGCTTATGATCGCACCACAGACATCGAGTACAAGACAGCCGACCCCAAAAAAGAGTTATTGGAAATGATGCAGCAGCGTCTACCCGGTGCTACCGCCAAGCGCTACCAACCCACTGACTCCCGATTCGACACACTGCAGACACTTGAAGGCGAGCCCTTCAGCCTGATGCCTGAGGTATCATTCCTGCAAGTAGTTACTGCCAATTCCCAAGATCGTTTCTATACCATCGTGCATAACGATGGTTACTTGAATAACGCGCAAGTCTTCAAGGAAGCGCAACGCCGTGTTCCACAGGAGGACTACCTGACGGTGGTTAATGGATTCATCGGGTCTTATCCCAACGTGTTCTTCCGTGTGCCGGACAGTGAGCTCGATGACTTCGTCCAGATGATAGAGTCGCTGCGTAGCGAACAGGACTATGCGAAGCTGGTCTCATTCTATGGCGTGCGCCGCACTCAGCAAGAATTCTGGACGCAGTCGGATGCTATCAATGCACATTACAAAAAGACTTTTCCAAGGGAGTCCGGGCTGTTTGACCTGAACCGGTACGAAAATCGCTGATTAGGCCCTGCGCTAAAAAGACTCACGCGCATGACGCAGGCGCATTGTATTTTTGGGGTTACGATGACGCTGATCTAATCTGAGCTATCCAATCAGAACTTGGACGTATGAACATGGGGAAAACGAAGTCAAACATCGTGCTGGTAGGGATGCCCGGTTCGGGCAAAAGCACTATCGGCGTTATTCTAGCCAAGCTTTTGTCATACGATTTTATCGATACCGACTTACTCATCCAATCATCCCAAAAAAGAATACTGCAGGATATTGTAGATGAAGACGGCTACCTGGCGCTGCGCAACATAGAAGAAGAGACGCTCCTTCAACTCGATACCCAAAATCATGTCATCGCAACCGGCGGAAGCGCAGTGTATAGCACTTCCGCCATGAAGCACCTCGCAGCCAGCAGTACCATTGTATTTCTCGACATTAATCTGGCTTCTCTGCAACAAAGAGTTACCAATTTGACAACCCGTGGCCTCGCCAAGCGGCCAGAGCAGAGTCTGGGTGATTTATTTGTCGAGCGAGACGCATTGTACAGACAAGTCGCGGACATCACGGTAAATTGTTACGGACGCACGCAGGACGAAATTTGCGAGCACATTCTTCGTACCACTACTTGCTAAAAAATGCTGCACTGAACCCGGATATAGAAGCGGAGTAGCATCGGTAAACTGAAAATATGTCTGCTAGTTATCACTTAAGCCGCTCGGCCCAAAAACCGTACAGTACAGTATCGGGTCAGCAAAGTGCCAGCATAATCATCTGCCTAAAGATAATGCGGGAAGAAATTCTATGAGTATTGACCAAGCATTCAACTACCGAAAAATGCACGAGACGGTATGTACCTCCGGACTGCTAAGCGAGGCACAGATTTCCGCTCTGGGCAGTGAAGGGAATGAATGCGTTATCAATCTTCTGCCCAATGACAGTGAATATGCATTGGCCGGCGAGAATGAAATTGCCGAAGAGCAAGGAATGCTTTACACTTATATTTCTGTGGATTTTGGCGCGCCGCACAAAGACGACTACGTGAAATTTGAGAAATCGATGAGAGCGCTACAGGGCAAAAAAACGATAGTGCATTGCGCAGCTAACGATCGGGTGTCTGCGTTTTATGCGATATATGCCTGCAAGCACCTTGTCTGGTCTGCCGCTGATGCCAGTGAACATATCACTTCAATATGGAGTCCGATGGACCATCAGCCATGGCAGAGTTTCATAGCCGAACACATAGAAGGCAGTGGACGTTAACAGTATTACAGGCCCTGCAAGTATTGCATTGGGCGAATTTTCGCCCCGCATGACGAAAGCACTAACAACCGGGTTTATTCCTCCACTAATGGCAACCTTATGAAACTAATCAATAATCTGTTCTTTGGCATCCTCTTCGCTTCAATCTCTAGCCTCGCGCTTTCCATCGACGCCACCGAAGCAGTCAAGGTAACGCCACTACTAAAAACCCAAAAGAGCTGGAATGGCGAGGCGATTGTGTATCCCGAAGGCCAGGCGGAAGTTACGGTGATACTTATTGAAGTCGCACCTGGTGGCGAAACCGGTTGGCATTTGCACCCCGTACCTTCATTTGCAATGGTCTTGGAAGGCGAACTCAAGGTCGAACTGAAAACCGGTGAGACCTTATTCCTGAAGGCAGGCGATGCCGCTGCGGAAGTCGTCAATGTACTTCACAACGGCCATAACATTGGCGATGTGCCCGTCAAACTGGTGGTATTTTATGCCGGCAATAGCGCGGATAAGCTAACCATTGGCGAAAGCGATGGCAAGTAAGGTATCCCGATACATCATGCGGAGAAATATCCAACTATTTCACCCCTGCGTAGCGCTCATCCCACTTTTTGATAATGGCCTCCAGCGAACCCGTTTTCTGTTCGGCTTCTAAAGCGCGATTGAACGCTGCAATCATATTTTCGGCTTCCGGCCAGGATCGACTGGCGGCGACATGTCGCTCTACCGGAGGGAGGGATATTTTTGTGACGGAAAATTGCGTGATCTTGTCGGCGAAAAACGCGTGTAGTTCCATTGCGGCAGTCCGTTGGTCGGCTATCACGAAATCTACTTTTCCATTCAGTAAATTGAGAAGATTAGGTACGAGTTGGTCCTCCTGCACCAATGTCAGATCCGAAATCGAAGAAAAGTCTACGCCATACGCGTAATCAGTCCTCACACCAACTCGGCTGCCCGCCAACTGATCAAGGGTGGAATACTGCCCCTGGTTTGATCTCAATTTTAGAATTAGCAACTCACTGCTTAAGTAGGGCTTACTGAAAAGCAAGTCCTTCTCGCGCTCCTTGGAATACCAGACCGACGCAAGCGCATCGTAAACATCGAGCTCCGTCCCCTCGAGCGCGCGAGCCCAGGTTTCTATCTTGATCCGGGGCGCATACTCCGTTTGCGCAAAGATCTTTTTGACCAGCTCCAGCGCAAGACCCTGCTCAGGTAGGCTGGCATCCACATAAGGCGGCGATATACTGGCCATCAGGCGAAATTCTTGTTGACCATTGACTCCTGCACTAAACATTGTGGCAACAAGCGATAAACACAAAAATCTCAACATACCCAATCTCCTATTCAGAACACGTTTTTTATGCTGCACAATGCAAACTAACAGCCAGGAACATCCCCGCCTCAATGCCCCCCCCCAGACACACCTACCACATCAGGTCATCCGGGATCTGATAATCGGCGTAAGGATCATCCTCATCCACACCTTTTGTCTCATACTGATTCAGCGCCACGATGACCTGCGGATCACGCTGGATTATTTTCTCCGCAGCTGGCGCTGGCAGTAGCTCATAGTCTGCGCCGAGCTTGGCAATTGCCAAACGCCCGTTAATCAGATCCTTCTGGATCTGCCGGGTGACATACATTTTCTTTATGCGCGTGCCGTCCGTAAACTGGTAGGGCACGTCGCCATGGTCGCGTTTTATACAGTTCATGGTGATAAGCTGCACGATCTGGGCTTTTATAGCCTTCTTCTCGGCCTCCGCTTGCTGCTCTTTATTCAGTTGGCGATCACGCTCTACTTTTTCAAGCTGTGCACGCTTGGCCTGTTCCTTGTGCTCATCAATATGGGGCTGACCTTTCTGGCGGCCTTTGGTTTCTTTGCGATGCTCGTGCTTTAGCTGCTTGGCCTTCTTCTTATCGACGAGGCCAGATTGGAGAAGTTGATCTTGCAGCGAAGCCATGGCGCCTGCCTGTCGGGGATAAAAGGGTCCCAATTATGGTTAATCGAAACGCTGCTGGCAAATTTTGCCGACCCTGCATATGGCCATGCATCCGATGTTGCACTTGCCCGGTATTCCAGCGGTGCTATGCTCCCACCAAGGTTTGTACATCATAGAGGCCCACTGTTGAACAAAAAAAGACTGTTCTGGTCATTGATTACTGTTGCAATCATTGGCATCGGGACCATCCAGGTTGTTCCGGGGCCAGCACTGATGATTCCTGCCAAGCTGCCTGAAAGTGAGCGCTCTGCTCACCGCCTGATCAATTTTGCGGGTATCGCAAACTTTCGCGACGTCGGGGGTTATACAACCATCGACGGCAGACACGTAAAATGGGGTGTGCTGTACCGCTCCGGTACATTTGCAGATAGCTCCAAAGCCGATCTACGCGGCCTTGAAACACTGCACCTGAAAACACTGATCGATTTCCGCTCATCCGCCGAAAAAGAGGCAGAGCCAAATCATCTGCCCGATCCAGCAGGCTTTAACGTTGTAGAAATACCCACTCTCGATGACGGCAATGAGGCCATGGTCGGGGAAATCATGGCGCGTATCGAAAGCGGGAATTTCGAGGATTTCGATCCTAATGAGCTGATGCTGGAAGGCAACCGCCAGTTTGCCGACACCTTTACACCCCAATATCGGAAGTTCATGCAGACCGTACTTGCAGCAGATGGGCAGCCGATCGTCTGGCATTGCAGTGCAGGCAAGGACCGCACCGGTTTTGCGGCAGCCATCCTATTGCGTATTCTCGGTGTTCCGCAGGATGTGGTGATGCAGGATTACATGGCCAGCAAGAAGAATGCACTGGAAGCGCGCCAGTCACAGTTAGTGATGCTACGCCTGTTCAAGGGCGATGAAGCAGCGGACAAAATGGCCGTCATGATGGGTGTTGCGGAGGAGTGGCTGGAAGCGGCCTTCGAGCAGATTGATGCGACATGGGGCAGCTTCGACAACTACGTGCATGAAGGCCTGCAGCTGACTGATGCCGACATAGCTCAACTGAAAACCACGCTGCTCAGCTCGCCTACATCCGGAGTTTAGTCCGCTGGTCCAATTACTTGAGCCACCCGCTCAGGTAGTTTCTCTATAATTGACTCTTGCAAGCCCACATCGCTTGCCCACCTTACCTCCGTTTGACACTACACCGTGGCAGCCCAACATGAATTTCGAATTCTCCGAAGAACAGCTCTTTATTCGCGATCAGGCCAGGAACTTTCTACGGCAGGAATGCGGTCCTGCCGTAGTCCGAAAAGCGCTGGAATCACCGAACTCTTTCGACCGCGACCTATGGCAGAAAGTTGTGGAACTGGGCTGGACCGCGACGACCATCCCGGAACGTTACGGTGGCCTCGGTCTGGGCTATCTGGAGCTATGCGTTATCGCCGAGGAGTTGGGTCGCGCGCTGGCACCGATACCTTTTTCATCCAGTGTGTATCTGGCAACTGAAGCCATTAAGAGCTGGGGCAGCGAGGCGCAAAAGCAACACTACCTGCCGAAACTGGCGACCGGTGAGCTAATCGGCACACTGGCCACGAACGAAGGTATGGGCATGCCGACCGTAGCCTCGCAATTACACGAGCACAAAGTCACAGCACAGAAAATGCCTGTGCCCGATGGCGACATCGCCGATTTTGCAGTGATCAGTGTAAAGGATGAAAACGGCACACTCGGCCTCTATCTGGTGGATCTGGGCGATGCAGGTGTCACGCGGGAAACACTCAACAGTATGGACCCGAGTCGCTCACAGGCGCGCCTGATACTCAACGAGGTCCCCGTTGAACCGCTTGGCGACAGCGCCGCTGGCGATGCTGAGCTGGCCGAGCTCCTCAATCGCGCGGCGGTGCTGCTCGCCTTTGAACAGATCGGTGGCTGCCAGGCCGCTATGGATATGGGTATCGCTTATACCAAAGAGCGCTATGCATTCGGTCGCCCGGTCGCCTCCTTTCAGGCTATCAAACACAAATTCGCCGACATGTTCGTGGCGCTGGAACTGGCCCGCTCCAACGCCTATTACGGTGCCTGTGCTCTGGCCAGCGACGCGGCCGATTTACCACTGGCCGCCGCCACCGCGCGCGTCAGTGCGACCGACGCTTTCTATCTGATCAGCAAAGAAAACATCCAGGCTCATGGCGGCATGGGCTTCACCTGGGAGTTTGACTGCCATCTTTACTACCGCAGAGCACAACTGCTGTCGGGTGTTATCGGCACGCAACCCCAGTGGAAAGAACTGGTCGCCCAACACCTGCTGCAAAGCGCCTGAGGAGCACGCCATGGATTTTCAAGACACGCAAGAATTGGCTGCCTTCCGCAGCGAAGTCAAAGCCTGGCTGGCGGCCAATGCCACCCGCCGCACGGATAAACGCCATATGGGCATGGAGGGCGAGGAGCCCTTTCGAGAGGCCAAAGCCTGGTACAAGAAAAAAGCCGAGGCGGGGTTTGCCTGTCTTACCTGGGCTAAAGAATACGGTGGCGCGGGGCTGACTGCTGTGCATGAGGTGGTGTGGCAACAGGAGGTGGAGAATTACCTGACACGCGACGCGCAATTCATCATCGGCATTGGCAACTGTGGCCCAGCCGTTATGCACTTTGCCCATGAAGAGGCCAAGCTTGCGCTGTTACCGCGCATGGCCAGTGCGGAAGATGTTTGGTGCCAGTTATTCAGTGAGCCTTCGGCGGGTTCCGATGTGGCGGGCCTGCGCACCCGTGCAGAGCGCGACGGCGACAATTGGAAGATCAGCGGGCAGAAAATTTGGACATCCGGCGCCCAGTACTCCGACTTCGGTGTCATTCTGACCAGAACCGACCCCACGGTCTCGAAATATCGCGGGCTTACAATGTTCATGATTGACATGCGCCAAAGCGGCGTGGAAGTGCGCCCTATCAAGCAGATGGATGGCGGCCAGCATTTCAACGCGGTATTTTTCCACGAAGCCGCAGTGCCAGACGCCTACCGACTGGGCGAAGTCGGCGGCGGCTGGACCGGCGCGCTCACGGTGTTGATGAGTGAGCGCCTGGCGATCAGCGGCATCCAGCCCACCGGCTTTCCGCAGTTTCTGGATCTGGTGAAGTCGCTGCAATTGAACGGTCGCCCCGTCGCCGAGGACCCGCTGGTACGGGAGCGCTTGGCCACCTGGTACAGCCAGTATGCCGGACTGCAAGCCGTCAACAAACGAATGGTCACGGCAGTAGCCAAGGGCGGCATCGCAGGTGCTGAAGCCTCTCTGGGCAAGCTCGTAGGCGCTGTGATGAACCAGGAAATTGCCAATTTCTGCTGCCAGTTGCTTGGCCCGGCGGGCGTCATTCAGGACGCTGCACTGAGTCCGCAGCGCGGGCACTTTCAGGAATCTGTGTTGTTCTCGCCCGGCGTACGCCTGGCAGGCGGCACCGACGAGGTAATGCGTAACATTCTGGCGGAGCAGGTACTGGGACTGCCGCAGGAACCCCGCGCAGACAAGGGTATCGCTTTCGAGGACATTCCTACGGGGCCCACAACTTAAGCTAGCCGAAGACGCCCATCACGAAGATCACTAGCACGGCGGGTGGCACCACATAGCGGATAAGGAAGTACCAAATCGCGTACTCCTGCGCTGTGGTGCCCAGTTCGTCCTGCGTTGCCTCCCTGCGCAATATCCAACCGGCAAAAATGGCAATCAGCAATCCGCCGATCGGCAGTAGTATCTGGTTGGAAAAATAATCCAGGCTGTCATTGAAGTTTTTGCCATTCAAGGTCCAGTGATCCATTACGTTATAGGACAGGATAGACAGGACGCTGAGCACTGCTACTGAACCCACTACCAGCAGCGCGCTGCGGTGCCGCGGCATACCGAAGCGATCTTCCAACCAGGAATTCACCGCCTCAATCAGGCCTACCATCGAGGTAATTCCCGCGACCGCCAGCATCAAGAAAAACAATACGCTGAAAACATAGCCACCGGGCATCTGCGCAAAGCCTACAGGGAGAGTCTTGAAGATCAATCCTGCGCCGGCTGCCGGGTCCATCCCGTTTTGAAATACGACCGGAAACACCACCAGGCCCGCGAGCAGCGCCACGCCAGTATCCATCGTCACAATGATTAAGGCCGAGCGGGTAATCGATATCGATTTAGGCAGATACGAGCCGTACACCATCATGCCCGCCATCGCCACGCTCAGGGAAAAGAATGCTTGGCCGATGGCAGCGAGCACGGTGTCAAAACCGATCTTACTGAAGTCCGGCGTAAACAACCAAGTGAGGGTGCGGGAGAATCCCTGCCCATGCGAATCTGCGGGGGGTGCCAGATAGTTATAGAACGCCAAGCCGGCCATCAACACAAAGAGCAGGGGCATCATAACGATCACAGCGCGCTCGATGCCATCCTTAACACCGGCATAAATGATCAGGCCAGTGATGGCCAGACCTACCAAAGTCCAAAACAACATGCCGAGGTTATCGTCCAGCACCGCTGCAAATTCCGCATTGGCAGCAACGCTATCCACGCCGACAAAACCGGTGGTAATCGCCTTGAACAGATACCACAGTACCCAGCCGACGACGACGGCGTACACTATCTCAATAGTATAGGCAGCCATGAGGCCCATTGCCCCAACCAACCGCCAGTGCACGGACCTGCCACTCGCACTCGCCACACGTGCCAAAGCAGTTGTTGGGCTGCCCTGCCCACGGCGGCCGATCAGGAGCTCAGCAATCAGGATAGGCGCACCAATGCCGAACGCACAGGCTAAATAGATAAGGACAAATGCAGCGCCGCCGTTTTCGCCCGTGATGTAGGGAAAGCGCCAAATGTTACCCAGCCCGACAGCGAAACCCACCGAAGCCATGAGAAATCCAAATCGCGATGACCAGAGTGCGCCGCTCGCCGCTGCCATATGCCGACCCTTTAAATTGTTATCCGTGCAGTCTACACAAAATGATGCGCGTGTTCAGAGGCTAATCCCTTCCTCGGGAACGCTCAGAAGCGCGGTCTGGACAGCGCGACGCGCATTCACTACTGTGCTACCCATGAATATGCCACTCTCACAATGTAACTTGCAACAGGACGGGAAGACGATGAGACACCTGACATGCACATTCTTATTGCTGCTGAGCATACTGGCCGTCAGCGGCAACGCGAGCGCTATGACAATCAGCGAATATGAAGAAACGAGGGACAATAAAAAGCAGTGGCCAGTAACCCTGATCTATCTCAACGGCGTGGGCGTGGGCGCCTCCTTGGCGGCGTCAGCACTCATTCAACAGGGTCGGCCGCCGCTGTTTTGTCAGCCACAAGAAATCGAGCTCAAAAGAAACGACTACATCAAACTGATCGATGCCTTCATCGCCAAGAACAAAGTAAAGGACGCGCCCGTTGAATCGGTTCTATTGCTCGCTATGGTTACTGCATTCCCCTGTTCCTGAGTTTTTTGCTTAGGTAACGATAAGAGCAGGCATGCCTTTTCATGCTGCTAAAACGAGCGGTCGGCTGATCAACGCTTTATCGGCCTCGTAGCCTGTTCCAGCCAGTGGCGTTCCTTACCCTGCAGCAGCGGCATGATTATCTCCGCAACACGTTGGTGGTAGCGGTTCAACCATTCGATTTCATACGCATCCATTAAGGTGACGTCTAGCAACCTGGTGTCAAAGGGCACCAGCGTCAGGGTTTCGAACTCCAGCATCGGGGTATCACCGGTGCCATCATCACAGGCGCAGACCACCTGCAGGTTTTCACAGCGCATGCCGAATGCGCCGTCGCGGTAATATCCCGGCTCGTTGCTGACGATCATACCAGGGCGCAAGGCAACGCCATTATGCGCCTTGGAAATGCGTTGCGGCCCTTCATGCACACTGAGAAAAACACCTACGCCGTGGCCGGTGCCGTGATCGTAATCAAAGCCCTCGCGCCAGAGGAACTGCCGTGCCAGTGCATCGAGTTGTGTGCCTGTAGTCCCGTGCGGGAAGCGTATCTGTGCGAGCGCGATATGCCCCTTCAAAACAAGGGTAAAAAGGCGCCTGACTTCGGCGCCAGGATCACCGATGGCGACGGTGCGCGTGATATCAGTGGTGCCGTCTGAGTACTGTCCGCCACTGTCGACCAGGTATACGCTGTTTGTGGTGAGGTGAGCAGGTATAGCGTTAACGTGATTGTAATGACACATGGCGGCATTGGCGCCAGCGGCAGAGATTGTATTAAATGAGACCGCATGAAAGTGCTTGCCCTGTTCGCGGAAACCCAACAATGTATCCGATAGGACCGCTTCGTCATGCAAGCGGCCGGCTGCGATTTCGCTATCCAGCCAAGCCAGGAATCGAATCTCAGCAACCGCATCGCGGCGGTGAGCATTGCGCGTACCCGCTATTTCCACCGAATTCTTACAGGCTTTTTCCAGCTGCACGGGATCCTCGCCATCCACCAGAATGGCGTCGAGCCTCAATAATTCCAACTGTATCCACGCACTGGCATTTTTCGAGTCGCTGAGCACTTTCATTGATGCAAAAGCTCCCAGAGCGCCACTGGCGTCCGCCTCTGGTCGCACGCTCACACCCTCGCCCACGTGGGCATCGAAGCCATTTGGCAGCCGACACGGGTCGATAAACAGGGTGAGCGCACCGGAACACTCCAGTACCGCAAAACTCTGCACCACAGGGAGTTGCGGCATATCCGTACCGCGAATATTCAATAGCCAACTGACTGAGTCAGGCGCAAATATCAGTGCTGCATCACACGCGCGCGCGCGCACCATCTCGGCGATACGCTGGCGCTTGTCACTGCTGGACTCACCTGTAAATGCAGCGTCGAGTAACAGCGCTGGACGGCACACGGCATCCGGACGGTCATGCCAGCAGCGATCAATTAAGTTACCAGTGTCGGCAACCAGTTCAATACCAGCCGCGGCAAGCGTCGCCTGCGACTCTCTGTACCATTGCAGGCTGTGCAGGCGCGGATCGCAGGCCACTCGCGCATTCTGCGGTAGTCTGGCGGCCAACCACTCAACATGCGGTTCATTGATCAGGTGGTGGCACTCAAACAGCGCTGCGGGTACTTCGTTGCGCACCTGCACGGTATAACGGCCATCGACAAAAATTGCCGCTTGCTCGCGCAATACCAAAACCATTCCAGCTGAACCGGTAAAGCCGCTGATCCACCGCAGCCGCTCCTTGTGCTCAGGAATATATTCGCCCAGATATTCATCTGCTCTGGGTACAACCAGTGCATCGTAGTTTGCCGCAACCATCAGCTGGCGCACTGCTGCCAGGCGCGGCTCAACAGCAGTCATCGCGCAGCCTGAACGAGACGTTGTGATAAGCATCTATAGCAACAGTGTGCAGCGATATGGATGCCCAATCAAACAGATGCAGTAGGTATTGCAATACTATTCAACGTAGAGGTCGAATTCTGATTTTGCGATCCCGCAATCCGGGCACTCCCAATCCTCGGGAATGTTTTCCCAAAGCGTACCGGGTGGAAATCCATCTTCAGGCAGTCCCTCCGCCTCATCGTAAATAAAGCCGCAAATCACGCACTCGTATTTTTTGTACTCGGGGTTGCTCATTGACTAGTCTCTCAAGTTGAAAATTAGTTGTGCCCTAAAAGTATACGTCGCGCCGATAGTCGATTATGGCTCGGCAGTCAGCGCTTCTAAACCCGTTACTACAAGTCTCCGTCCAACGCGAGACGAAACCCCGCATCCTCTGGCTGAGCGATCAGCGACAGCATTTGCTGAATCTGTGTATCGAGCGAGCCCTCACTGGCAATCAGAATATCCACCGCATAGCTCCTTTGCTGCAACTGCAATGTGCCGCTGGCCTCCAGTGGTCCGGAGAGGGTGAGTATCTGTCCTTGCAGGGCTTCATTCTCAGGCTGCTGAAAATCCAGTGCGTAGGTGCCCAGTGGCACCAAACCGCGAGGGGAATTCCAGCCTGCATTTTGCCATACCAAACGCCCCTCGCCACTGAAAGGCATGCCATCACGCACCTGCAATAGCCCGGACTGCAGACTGAAAAATCCATCGACAGCAACAGGAGCAAACCGACTTAACAGGCCGGCCGCCAGTTGCGCTTCCAGATTGATAATATCGATATCCTGTTGGCCTCGCACAATCAGTTCGGCGGCGAACGCCTGCGCACCCCATTCACTGCGCAGCGTTATATGAGGCGCTAATGTTAAGAGGGAGACTGGTTGCAACGACCACTCCACGGCACCCAACTGGAAGTATCCCTGCGGTAAGCGAATGATGACACCGCTGGCGCTGCCGTCCCATACTGTGCCCGACAGACCCTGCAATAGAATCTGCTCTTCGGGCACGAAAAAATTCAGCAAGCGCGCCGGCGCAGTTGCAACGAGGTTAATAAAGAAGAGCAGGGCCAGGACTGCGGCCCCGACAAGAACGGATATTCTCACTTCATCCCGCCTCTGCTATTCGCGCCGTTACATTGACGAGACCGGCCGTGTTGGATTGAGTCAGGGACACTTCGCGCACCAGCATGTGTTCTGTGTATTCCATCTGGTACAGCCACTTAAGCACATCGTCAAAGACGGCATTCTCCAGACGCACCTGGATCTCGCCACGACTGTTAGGCTGCAGGCGAATTACGGGTAATTGTAGCCGACTGGTAGATTCGTTAATCACCGAAGTCAGGTTGCGCCTGGCACCCGTCTGAACGCCGCTTTCACGTATCTGCATTAGCTCTGACACCATCGCATCGACGCGCACCTGAGATTCTGCCGTAGCGTTATTCTGCAGGGTCAGTTCATCGCGCCTGCTATCCAGCGGCAACCAGACAAAAAGATAAAGAAGATAGACAATCACCGCCAGACTCAACGTCAGCAAGCTCATTTGTTCGCGTTGATTCAGCTGGGCAAACCACTCTTTCATGATCGCTCCGTCACTCGCAGCCGGGCGCTGACCTGATCACCCTGTGTCGTGCTGCTTTCCATGATCGCTTCCAAGCCGGCCTCATTGATGCGACTGCGTAACTGCTCAACGCCCTCAAAATCCGCCGCCACAATATTGAGGCGCATCTCATTACCCTTATCGTTGTAGTTGATACTAGCGATGCTGGCATCAGGCATGCCGGCAATAGCACCGCCTACGCGCTCGATTAGCGCAACAAAACCGCTGCCCTGCCCGGTACCCCCAAGCGCGTCGAGTTGCCGACGCAGTTGTTTCTCGGCATCCACGATCGCACCCTGCGGAAAGGCCTGGCGATAACTCGCCTCCACGCCTCCGCGCAGTGCCAGATTTTGCATAAAGAGGCTGCGATACTCTGCATAAGCTACCGCCAATTGCAGCAGACTAGCGGCGACGAGCACGGCAGCTACTGCGCGCCACTGTCGCCACCACAACGCTAACGGCAAGCGCGGTACGAAACCGCCCTGCAGGAGATTAAGCTTAACCGCAGGCATCTCGCTCAGTAGCATCGCAGCGCGCAGGTTACCCCGGCGCCATTGCACTTTGTCACGCAGTTCCGCGGGCACCAGCTCGGTATCCGCAGCTTGATCCATACCGTATAGGATCAGAGCCTTGGGCGCACCAGCCTCAGGCTCTTTAACGCGGCCAGCGGCGTCACCCAATACGCTTTGCAAAAGGACTGGCGCCAGCTCCCGCTCAACCGTGAACCCTTCACAGAGTCCGATACGAATAATCGCGCTGTCGCCCTCCAATACCAGGCACCACTCGCCTGCTTGCCAAGGCAGTAAAAGGGGCTCAGGCAACCACAGCTGGATGCCGGGAAATTCGGCGAGCAGTGCCTGCCATTGTGCCATCGCAGACTTAGCGGCAATGGCCACCGCAAAGCGATCGTTTTCCAGCGGGGCATAGGCGAAATGCAGGTTATCGACATCAGCGGCAACCTGTTCTTCCAGCATGAAAGGTAGCGAATTGTTAAGGTGTTTCTTCTCTTCGGGCGCAACCAAAAGCGTCAGCAGGCGGGCATCTGCTCCTGGAACCGCAAAGCATACTTTCGTGCGCCGCTGCGACAAGGTCGCGCGCAGGTTTTCCATGGCGACATCATTATCAAGCCATAGAGTTTCGGTACCGGCACCGGGCGGATACCAGGCCAGACGCCCCTCAATCAGACGAATTATCGCGGTGTTGCGCAAAACGGCATATTCCTCACTGTATCAACTTCCCTGCGCTTCAAACCTGTCATTGTGGCACTCATCTACAGACTGCCGCCCGCTCTGGCCAGAGTATCTATTTGGCGATTATGGCGATGCAGCACACTGTACAAGCGCATGTTCCTGCCGGCAACCTCCACCACGGCGTCCAATAGGAAGTATGAAGAGCTTGTAGCCAGTGACAACTGCTTAATATCACCCATATTGTCCCGACGGCCCTCGAACACCGGATGGGCGAGAAAATCACTGACGTCCTGAAATCCCACCTCCTGTCGAAACTCAACCAGCGACTCTCCCTCGGCGACCGTGAGCGGGCTATAATCCTTTTCCGCATTCAAGCTGCGCAACACCATAGCGGGCGCCGTCAGTATATTGATCTTGAAGCTCTCGGCTGTTCGCGGCCAGACTGTCACCCAGGGCAATAGAGCAGCATAGATTTCAGGCGTCATGTACGCGACCGCGCGCAGTTCACTGACACTGGCCATGGGCCGATTCGCCGCCCGGTAGGCCGGTGTGCTCCCGAAGTAATAGTCATCCTCCGCACCGTCTGCAGACGGGATGGGATCGGGGTCCAGCCAGTCACTGACAGATTCCGTGATCGCATAAGCCTCCTGTTCACTGACCTCCGGGTCACCGAGTGCCTGTAAAAGACGAATAAACTGTTGCTGCGCCGTGGTGAAACGCGCGGTTGCTTGCGGCGAGCCCGCATTCGGCACGCGCTCGGCCAGCGCGTTGAGGTTGAAACGCCCCTGCAAATCTTCCAGTGAACCACGCATCCAGCCAATATCATCCAGCGGATAATCGGGCGATGGCTGCGACCACAGCTCGCCAAGGTCATCACGCGCCATGCCCTCGACTTTATCTTCGTCATAGTCGGCGATCAACGCCATAGCAGCGAGACCTTCGGCTCCGCGCAGGTAGGCCTGCGCCTGTTCATCGAATAACAGGTTAACGCTGCGCTGGAAGAACCGATCAAACTCACTTTTCATGGCGACAACAAGCGCCGTCGCCAGCGCAAAGACCAGCATGGCAATGATCAACGCCGCGCCACGCTGCGTGCGCCGGGCGCCACGACCGGCAGACACGCTAGAGAGGTGGCAACGCATATACACGCCTCATCTCACCCCAATCGGGTAATTGCAGGATCATTTCCATGGCAACCGGCGCGGCCAATTCAACATCTGGCGTGCTGGCATCCACCACCCAATTTTCTACCCAGTTGGTGGTGTCAATCGACCCACCGCCCGTCTCAATTTGCAGATCCTCCAGTGTGGGCAGAAAAGTCAGTCGCAACTCATCTACTTCATCGAGCAACATGACCGTTTGTGGCTCCGTGTCTGCCGCGCGATCCAGCACCGGATAGGAGTCACGCCATAAAGCGCCATCCTCGAGACGATAATTGACCCGCTGCAGGTTGCTGCGCGGATGCGCATTGGGGTTGTGCCATCCTGTGCGGGTAAAACTCAGCATAAAGCGGGCCAGTTCGCCGCCCGTCATTGTCGGTTCTATCTCGCCAAACTCGTCGCGCACGGGTCGATCCGCCAACTGCCGAAGATCACGTGAAATAATCATTAGCGCACGATTCACCGCGTAAATGCGGTCCGTATTCGCACGTAAGCTCTCAACACCGGACATCACAGCAGATAAACTGGTGTAGGCGATCAGGGAGACGAATGCGGTGATCGCAAGCGCGATCAGGACTTCGATCAGGGTAAAACCTGCGGCGCGTTCTCTACTGGCAGTCTGGAGAACAGATTTCATTGAGAGTCCGACACCGGCAGCCCATCGGGATCAATTTCCAAATCACCGAACATAAAAGCCGACAGCAGGTAAAGTGGTTGCTCGCGCCGCTCTTCATTGAGCGCCACCCGAATCTCTATACGGTAAAAAGTCGCAACCTCTGTGGGTATAGTCTCCAGCCACCAATACCAATCTCGATCGGCAAAGGTCGCCACACCGCTATCCTCGCCAGCATTGAGCTCGCGTGTCGAGGCAACCACCAAACGCATCTCCGACAGCTTGTCGACTGCTATCATTTCAGCCAGCGTTTTATCCCGCAGATAGCCGGCATTATCCACCTGTTGATAGAGAGCCATCAGCAGTGCGGGCAGCGTAATGGCAACGATAGCCAGCGCCACCATCACTTCTACCAGCGTGAAACCGCTCTCACGCACCCAAGTGTTTTTTGAACTGACTGTATCAGGCAATATCAACATGTAAGGAGCACTAATCCTCTTCCTCTATCTGGCCTCGTCGCAGCAACTCAAAGCGGCCTAGCAGATCCCATTCAATGCGCCACAACAAATCGCCGCTCGCTTCATCGCGCACATTAATTGATCCCACAGTCGTTTCGCCACTGGAATAAAAAACCACTTGCGGCTGAATACGATCTTCATCTTCAAGGTCGTCGTCCAGTGTCAATTCCACCATCGGCGTATCTTCCAGTTCCAGCTCCAACGCGACCCCCAGCGGCAGTTGCTGCGGCGCAAATATCTCCGCGCCACTGGCTGGCTCGGCCCACCCATCGATCTGACGTTCGAGCCAGCGGAAACTGTAAACGGTCTCTCCTCCCTGCGGCTCCTCCCGCAACAGCAGGCCATAATCCACGCCTGACATCTGCGCCTCATCCAGCGCATAACTGGCTACATCCGCCAACTCAAGGACCATTGACTGCAACTTGATATCCTGGCCGCCGGAACTGACAGAAAGATTCACCATGGTAGTCACCAGCGCAACCACCATCAGGGCCACCAGCAACTCCAACAGGCTAAAACCGCGCTGCCTCGAAAACGCCGAGGCGCTGATCGGCAGTCCGGTCAGCGCCTCGGGGGGCTTACTCATCTGTTATCAGTCCTGCTCTTTCCAGTTGCCGATATCAGTAGCCTGGCCTTCCCCACCCGACAGACCGTCAGCACCAAGGGAGTAAATATCCACTTCACCGTTCTCACCCGGGCTCAGGAAGAGGTAAGGCCGGCCCCAGGGATCGACCGGCAATTCCGAGAGATAACCGCCCTCTTTAAAATTACGCGGTTCGGGGTCCAAAGTGCTCGGCTCCACCAGCGCTTCCAGACCCTGCTCTGTGGTCGGGTAAATATAGTTGTCGAGCCGATAGATTTTCAGGGCGGTTTCGATCGCCTTGAAATCCGCCTGCGCTTTTTGTATGCGCGCATCGTCAGCGCGATTGAGCACTGTGGGCGCAACGACGCTGATCAGCAGCCCCATGATTACCAGTACGACCAGGATTTCAACCAGCGAGAATCCCGCATTACTTCGTTGTTTCATCGTTCAATTCACCATTGTATTAAGATCAAATATCGGTAGCAGGATAGCGAGTACGATTGTCAGGACCATCCCGCCCATAAACACTACCATCAGTGGCTCAAACAGACTCATCAGAGTGCCCA
>Ga0222650_1000068_pt1 | contig 94233 bp, 75 predicted proteins | sample AntAcemetagen367_FD_179820 | JGI IMG/M metagenome (GOLD analysis project Ga0222650, IMG submission 179820) | Saline water microbial communities from Ace Lake, Antarctica - #367 | ecosystem: Environmental > Aquatic > Non-marine Saline and Alkaline > Saline | place: Antarctica: Ace Lake... | reverse complement strand
TCAATCCCGGTCCGGGAAAGAAGCAGGTAGTCTTCGGTGGCTTTGGCCGGGTAACAGCGGTGGTGAAACCAGTAGGCTTCTTCGGTGGGCGGGAAGCTGCCCAATTCTTCACCGAGTTCGAAATCCGTTGCGGTGGTGATTCCCGAAGAGGGATTGCCCTTTCCGTTTTCTGCCGTGTTTTCGTTTTGCCAGATCATGCCGCGAATGACAAAGAGATTTTCGGGAGATTGATATCCGGAAGCAGGACTCAAGGTGTCCCACTGCTTTTTACCGTCCCAGGCATTGAGGGCGATCAGTTTGCCGGTGCTGCCGCGATGATCCCGGTAATTCTCGCCGCCGGTGTAGAGGACTCGGTTTTCGGCCGTCACCACGGTCGGGCCGTAGTAGGTCTTCATCTTGTTCATGATGGGCAATTCCTCGGAGACCCATTCCTGCTGCCCCTTTCTTTTATCGAGGGCGACAATGTGAGCGCCATCAAAGTAGTAAACGTTGCGCTGGTCGGTGCAGAAGGAAAGGGGGGCGCTCCATTCCGCCCGATGATGCCAAAGGGTCTTTAAAGTGGTTTTGTCGATCTTGAGGATATCCTTGGGGCGAACTTCTACTTGGTTCAGGCTGTAGGGATATCGGGAGAGTTCCGCTTTGCTCTCCTCTTTGTCACAAACGAGGTAGAGCGCGTCGTCTTCCATCACGATCTCTTCGGTGCCTTCACTGCCCTGGATGACGCTGAGGATCTCACCCGTTTTGGCATCGAGTACGCTGACGGGGCCTTCAATGCTCAGCGTTCCATAGACTCGGTCCTCCGTTGCGACGATGCGACGCGGCAAGTGCGAGGGACCGCTCTTAAGCTTGTGCATGTTGGGGAACCATTTGGAAATGTCCGTCTTCCAGAGCACGGTACCATTGAAGGCGTCGCGACAGATCAGCTTCCACTTGGTAGGGAGCATGGGGCTGAAAGTGGACCCTTCGTCGAACACGTAGAAAAGGCGACCGCCCGCACTGACACAGGCAGAAAAGCTGGACATGACATCGTGGTGTCGGGACCACCTCGGGCTGCCCGTCCATTGGAGATGATAGAGAGGCGGCTTGACCATCTTGTCTTTGGAAACCGCGTTGCCGGTCGGAGAGTAAAAATACTGCGGCCAGTGATCCATCGTCGATGGGTATTCCTTGGTGAGCTTTTTCCAGGAATCGCCGTTTTTGATGAGAGCGGTGCCGTAGGGCGCGAGGACCCGCATGATTTCTCCCTCATCGACTTCCGCTTCGGAGACGATCAAGTTGATGAAGTTCTGAGCGAAAGGCAGGTGTTCGCCGTTCCACTCGCTGTAAGTGACCTTGCCGGAGATGCCTTGTTCGTAGGCTGCCTCGCGAGCGAGTTCGACCTTGTCCCCGGACTTCTCCAAACCGTAGACGAGGCTGTTCTCACCTTGAAGGAGCGCGTTGCTCAGGCTGCCGTCGCCGCTTCCGATGTGGAGAATGATGCCGCCGGAAAACTCGGCTTCGCTCAGGAGATCGCTCGCGGTGTCGGCGAAGAGATTGGAACTGATAGTGGTCAGAGAAATTGCCAGCGCTGCCACTGGATATATGAGACGGATCATTTTCATCACTTGAGTTTAAGGAGGCGCTACTTTCTTTTGTGAAGTTCTTAGTAAGAGGCGGTCGCTATCAGCAACGGTCATTCCCTCCCTGACCATAAATCCTTTGCTGGATCATAATCAGGATTGGGAGTCATCATCTGAGCATCGACATCCTTGCGCCATTGATGAAGTTTCTCGGTGAGCTCTTGGGTCTTCTCGATTTCAATTTTCGACAAATCGTTTTGCTCACCGATGTCATTGACCAAATTGAATAGTTGAACGGTTCTGTTTTCAAAATATTCGAGCAGCTTGTAATCCCCATCGCGGATCGCGCCGCCCGGGCTTTGCATCCCGTGATTGCTGTAGTGTGGGAAATGCCAATAGATGGGGCCCCGGTCCATCTCTTCCCCGCGCACTAAGCGGGTGAAACTTTTTCCGTCAATGTCCTTGGTCTTATTTTCGACACCGACCATTTCAAGGATCGTGGGGAAAAAATCGGTGCTGATGACAGGTTCATCACAAACCGTTCCGATTTTGCCATGATGCGGCCATTTCACGATCAGAGGGACTCGAATGCCGCCTTCATAAAGCCAGCCCTTGGCACCGCGCAAGGGTAGATTTGAAGAGGACGTGACGCGATCCAACCTCTCTTTAGGCACCGTGGCGCTCTTCGGAGTTCCGTTCATGGCAGACATGCCGCCGTTGTCCGACATGAAGATAACAATGGTGTTGTCCTCAATGCCATGCTCCTTCAATTTTGCCATCAGCGTCCCGAGGCTCTGATCGACACTCTCAACCATTCCGGCGAGCTGAACATTATCCTGCTTCTGTTTCACCTTCACGAGATCGTTCGGATAGGATTGGTAGGTATCCGCATACTCCGGAAGTTTTAGCAATTCATCCAACTCTGCTCTGGAGGGATAAGTGGGGCTGTCAGGATTTCCTTCGAGAATGTAGTCAGGTCCGGGCTGTGGCGGCATGCCGGCCAATTTCTTTTCATATTTTTCAACGAGGTCGGGTCTGCCTTGAATCGGGTCATGCACCGAAAAGTGAGACATATAGAGAAGGAACGGCCTGTCTTTATTTTCGTCAATATACCGGGCAGCCAATTCCGCTAAACGGTCGGTTACATACTCTCCCTCATCGAGTCCCGGGATCTTTTCAGGGTTAAGAAAACCTCTTTTCCCGAGATTTGAATTCACCGAATGCGGTTCATGAATATCAAAACCGTGTTCCGTTGGATTGGTCTCTTTTCCGAGGTGCCATTTTCCAAACAAGGCGGTGGCATAGCCTGCTTCTTTCAACACTTCAGCAAGGGTCGTTTCTTTAGGATCCAGACTCATCGCTTTCTCAGGATTCAATAAGACCTGGTAGGGACGATTCCCTCTGCCATCGAGCCAATCGGTAAGATTGAGCGTCGCAGGATACTTTCCCGTCAGGATACTCGCTCTCGTCGGCGAGCAAACGTGGCAGGCCGCATAGCCGTCTGTAAACCGGACTCCCTCTGCTGCGAGCTGATCGATGTTCGGTGTATCATAGAAAGAGCTGCCATTGCAGCCGACATCGGACCAACCCAGATCATCAACGAGAAAGAAAACGACGTTCGGTGATTTCGCCTGAGCGATTCCGCAGAAAAGCACGGCGGTAAAAGTAAGGAGCGTTCTTTTCATGGTTTTGAAGGGCTTGACTTGGGTTTCGGATCGACGGTCCAACCTGGAGTGCTGATCTTGCCGCAGTAAGGATAGGGGGCGTCATCGATCCCGCGGCCGACGCCGCGGGCTTCTCTATTTCTGTGATGTTACCTACCAATAGAATTCGTAGGTTCTATCCAGGTATCGTTAGTCTATTCGCTCACTATTTTGATGGAGCCCCAGAATGCGAATTCCCAGGACCAATCATTCGCGCTATTCTCAATTTCCAAATCCACGTGCTGTCCGCCAAATTCACTGAGATCGAGTTCCAGTTCGAGCCATTCACTCTTCACGGTTTCGTAACTCACGATTTGGTCGTGGATCACTTTCTTGTTCGCGAGGACCCGTAACTGCCAGTTGCCGTGAGGATGGTAACTGGTCCGGATCTTAAGCGTGGTCGTCTTTCCTTTCGGCACGTCGAGATGACGGTAAAGAACGCAGGGCATGTTGCGACTGAGAGGGTGCGTTTGCACGGCGAATTCGTTGCGGAATTCAGGCTCCGGCTTCACGCCTTCCTCACCGACATCACGGACTTGGAAGCCAGGCGCGACGCGTTGGAGGAGCTTTTGCGCCGCTTGCGGCGCCGCGCCGCCCTTCTGATGGTTCTTATGTTTCACTGGTGGCAGGTCACCACTGACAAGACGACGGGCGACATGTTCCTGGAGATTCGTGAGCTTACCTTTGGTCGCGAGATCGAGCGACTTCTCGGGCAGCAATGGAACCATCGGCTCGAGCGCGAACCACAGCATTCGGGGAATGTTGTTGTCCTCTGAGTCTTCGGCGTGTTGCGCGAGGTTTGCCAAAATCGGCCAACGCTGATCGTACTCGATTCGTTGCAAGGCGGCGGCGAGATAGAGTCGGACCACTGGCGAAGGATCGCTTTTTGCCAAGTCGGCGAATCGGCTCAAGGCTTTGGCTGAGGCCTTTTTATCCTCGCACAAAAACTGAATTGAAAAGGCCCGGACGTATTCATCTTCGTGGCTCAGAAACTCGAGAAGCTGTGTTTCGTCAAGGCTTCCGGCGACGTGGAGAGCCCAGAGTGCTCGCAGCCGTTTCGGAGAAGTTTCCGCGTTGGCGAGCATGTCGTGCAGCGCCGTGCTAACTTCAGGACCGAGCTTCCCACTCGCGCCTCGCATTTGCAGATTGAGGCGGGCGGCGCGCACATACCAATCGTTCGAATGATCCTGCATCGACACGAGTTCGAGGTCTGACAAGGCTCCGATGTTAGGGCGTTCGATTGGTTCAGCGCCTTTCGGCATGAGTCGGTAAATCCGACCGCTGTCGGGGAAGTTGATCTTGTTCCCGCAAATATCGGTGTCGTGCCAGTCGAGAATGTAGACGCCTCCGTCAGGGCCAATTTCGACGCTGAAGCCGACCCAGGCGAGGTCATTCGTCGTCAGGAAGTCTTCACCGTGGGTTCCGATATAGGTGGAACCATTCGGAATCATGATATCCGTGAGGACCTGGTGCTGGTGGATATTGCACATAAAGAGTTGGTCCCGGTATTCCGGTGGGAAGGCGTCGGCGAGGTAAAACCTCGCGCCACCATGCGCCGAGAGATGGGTGTGATCACGAATCGTCGTGATGTAGTCATACACATACGGATTCAGGTGCGCCTTGCTCTGCTTGTGATAGTAGCCACCCTGGACAATGTGGAAGAGGTGAGGAATGACACAGCAGGTCGCGAAGCCCTGGCCGACATCATTGAAGTCGAACCCCCATGGATTCGAGAGCCCCCGCGCAAATATTTCAAACTCCTTCTTCGTCGGATGGTAACGCCAGATTCCGCCATCGATGAAGAGACGATCTTTGTCCGCTGCCCCCGGTTTCCCAACCATCGAGGAAGTGAAGACCCCGTGGCAGCCATAGAGCCAGCCGTCGGGACCCCAGATGAAACTGTTGAGCGTTTCGTGTCGGTCGTGAATGCCCCAACCATCGAGGAGAATCTCCGGCTCGCCGTCCGGTTTGTCATCGCCGTCCGCGTCGGGAATGAAAAGTAGGTTGGGAGGTGTCCCCACAAAAACGCCGCCGAACCCGACCGAGAGGCCGGAACTGAAAGTGAGCTGATCGGTAAACAGTTTCTTCGTATCGAATACGCCGTCGCTGTCGCTGTCCTCAAAAATCTGAATTCGCGTCAGTGGCTTTTCATCGTCGTGACTTCGGCGGTCGACGTAGTTGTAATTCTCGAGAACCCAAACCCGGCCCCGGTCATCAAAGGTGAACGCAATCGGTTCTCCGATGTCCGGCTCCGCCGCAAAGATATCGATCTGAAATCCGTCGGGGATCTCCATTTTTGCGACAGCCTCTTGCGGCTTCAAAAAGGGAGCGTCACTGGTTTTGTGTTGCTTGAGTTGGCAAAGGGCTGGAAAGGGGACTGAGGCGAGGAGGCACGCCGCAACAGACAGGGGGATGATATTTCGAGGTGGAGATTGGTTCATTTCAAAGAAAGAGGGTGTTCAGAAAGGGGGTATTCAGAAAGAGTGTGTTAGGAGGTGAAAGTAATGTGGCACGGATTTGCAATCCGTTGATCAAGCTCTGCTCTGGCTCTGGAACGGATTGCAAATCCGTGCCACCTATTTAGCGCTCTCATTTTGGAAGATCTACTTGTTCGGTCGTTTGAAGGTATTTCACGAGGTCGAGGACCTGCTGGTCTTGTAGAGTGGGGAGAAGCCCTTCGGGCATCATTGACATGGGTGACACTTCGCGTTTTGCGATATCGCTTTTCAGCACGGTGGTGGTCTGGCCGACGGTGTTCAGGACGACGCGCTGATCATCCTCTTGCGCCACGGTTCCTCCTAACACTTGTCCACTTTTTGTGTGCAAGGTGACGAGTTGGTAGGCCTCCGGAATGTCGGCGCTGGGCTCGATCATATTGAGGAGGATATAATTGAGATCGGCCCGGTTCGAACCGGTCAGATTCGGCCCGAGAATCCCTCCTTCGCCGTAGAGTTGGTGGCAGGCTGAGCAGGACGCGGTAAAAACGAGACGGCCTTTTGAGGTATCCGCTTTGGCAATATTCCCGGATGTTAGGAGCGCGGTGTAGCGCTCAATCAGCTCGGCTTTGTCCTTGGATAATTCGTCCAAATCACCAAACACTTCGATGAAAGCGCTGCCTAACATGCTCGACAAGGGCCGGGCGACGTGAGCTGGAATGTCTTTCTTCGGCAGCTTCCCGTCTTTCAACGCGGTGAGGAGGGCCGCCGCGTAGTTCTTCCGCATCGCGAGAGTCTCGACGGCCGCACGCTTCGCGGGGGCCTCCCACTTCGGATACCGCGAGAGGATCAAATTGGGGGCACGTGAATCATCGATCGCGCCAAAAGCACGAATCGCGGGGATGCGCATCGACGGGTCATCCAATAACTGTGGGAGAACCTCCGCTAATTGCTTGTTTTGCTGGGTGACGAGAGCTGCGAGCAAGTTCTGTCGCTCGTCGGTGGGAGCTTTGGGATCCTTGAGTCGTGTCATGGCCCGCCCGGCCGCCGCTTTATCTCCGAAGACCTGGTCGAGTTGCTGGACGAGGCTGCGAATGTTGCCGCCCGGAGCATTTTTCAACTTTGAACTGACTTCGCTCCATCCTTCAGGTGCCGCAACGGAGCGCCGACCTTCAAGTCCCCGCACCATCCCGCGCAGAAGTCCTTCCTCTGCTGAAGGGTCAGAGATATTGCCTAACAAACGTACCAGAGTATTCATCGTCTTACCTGAATCCAGCTTCACGACTTGAAGCTCTCGTTGTTTCTTAAAGAACTGGGCGGAGGCCCCCCGGTCAACAAGGCGCGCATCGAATTCGGTGTAGGTGGTGTCCTTGGGATGGGGCGGTGCCTGCGCGGTCGGTTTCGCTGGGGCTTTTGGTTTTGCCTTTCGTGCTGGCTTGTCGTCCAAATTCTTCTTCAGTTCCTCATCCGAAGGAGAGGGCGAAACGACGCCGTTCTCCGGTACCTCGAGATGCGCCGTCCAGAGAATGGCGTTGAGAACCACTTTTCGGAAACCGTCATTCTGCCAGCTGACATGGTTGTGGGCGCCGGTGAACCCGAAGCCACGGCCTTTGCCTTCAGGTCGCTCGTAGGCCCAGGCGACGTGTTGGCTTTCGCCATTGGCAACCGCGCGGCGAACATCCGGATTTCCGCTCCGGGCGCCGTCGGGGCGCTTGAGGGTTTCTGCGCCGGGCAGGTCGGAAAGGATTGGGGTGACACCTTTCAAGTCGCCTACGAATCGCATGTGGTAATACCATTCATCATCAACGCTGAATGGCTTCACTCCCTTAGCGATGGGGTGGTCAGGAAAGGTCGTGAAGTTCGGTTTCCAATGCGGATTGACCGACCAGTTCAGGTCACAATAGCCACCCATCCACTCGAGAAATTTCTTGGCAGGCATCCCGATCTCCGCTTCGGTCGCCCAATGGACCATGACGACTCCGGTTCCATTCTTCATCAGCGCATCGAACTCTTCCAGATGCGGATTCAGAAGATGATTCTTATGACCGGTGCAGAAAACAACGATCGTCGCGGCGTCTTTTAAAACAGAAGGGTCTTTCGGGTAACCATTTTCCGGCAGAACGACGAGCTCGACCTTGAGATTTGCCTCCTTGAGGCGCTTCGCGAGAAGTATATTTCCCGCACGATGTTCGTGCGCGCCGGGGCCGTGGCTGGGTTTGCCGGAAATGAAGACGATCTTCGCCGGGGCCTCTGCGGATTCGCAAAGTTGGCCTGAGGTGAGGCCGATCGTGATTAGGAGAGTGAAGAAAAGGAGGGTTCTCATGAATGGTAAAGGGGAAGATAACTTCAAGTCAGTTATCGATGAGATGAGCGGATCTATGTTAGCGTTACGCTTATCGCGTTGTTCGGCGTTGTTCGAGTCTGGCAGTCTGCCTCTCATAATAATTAAACCTGATTCAAAGCGTTCGTATTGGAACGGAAAGACTGGTTTTATCAAAAACTGGCCATATCGGCATTGATTTGCGGGAAGTTGTCCGGGCACCATTGCGTGCGAAATGGAAATTCACTGTCTCGAGAGCGCGCTGGAGTGATCCAAAGCGAAGGGCTGCAATGGTGAGAAATGACCAAGTCTTACTTGCTTCGTATCTTCTTCTCTGGTGCTTTCTTCTTCGTGCGCACTGTCCGATCGGATGACCTCGATCCATGGTCGGAATCGTTTCTTGCGCCTCCTGAAATTCTAACAGAGCGGATTCGCCCCGAGCCCTTAAACACCGATCAGACCGAATTGGACTACGAAGCGGTCATGGGGAGTCGTGATCATCTGCGGAAGGTTTTAGTGGGGCGAGTCGCCGCCGGACGACATGACTCTGGAGGACGATAGGAGTGCCCTTCGGAACCATTGGGATGAATTCCAGAAGAGAGCGGCCTATGCCTACACGGTTCTTTCTCCTGATGGGGAAGCCTGTCTCGGCTGCGTTTATATCGACCCCGTCAATTCAAACAACTCCGCTTTGGACTTCACCCTCCGGGTGACTGCAGATCAGTTGACGGCGGGGCTCGACTGACACCTTGCGAAAACGCTTATCGAGAATTTTAAAGCGTTTTGGCCGGTGAACGCCTTTGAGTTTTCGATTCCTTCGCAGAACGAGAGAGGGATCGAGCTACTCAAAGAATTGGGTCTCAAGGCCTAGATCGAATACAAGAGCCTCATTGTTTTCGTGTGGGCTCGAGAGGATTGATTCCTTCGTTACAACACAGGCGGTGGCCCGCTGAGTTTGCCGCTTGCTTTCACTTTAGGATACTTGGGCTTCCAGGTGGAATGCTCCTGCGTGAGCCAGTCGTGAATCTTTTTGGAAAGCGTTGCGGCAATCTCCGGTTCGTTCTTGATGAGGTTGTTCGCCTCTGATTGGTCGTCCGTGAGAGAGTAGAGTTCCCACGCGTCGGCTTCATACTCGTAATAGAGCTTGTAGCGTTTTCCTTCGATGTCATCGATCACCGCCGCGCTGGGTTCGGCGCGGACATCCATGTAGCCGGGGAAAAAGAAGAAAATAGGTTCGCGCTTTTTCACGTTCTTCGCTTCGGGGTTTTTCAGAAGGTGAGCAAATGATTCACCGTCGAGAGGATGTTCGTCAGGGTTGGGTGACCATTTGCCTCCGGCGAGCTCGAGGCAGGTCGGATAGAAGTCGAGGCAGTGGGTTTTATGATCCGTCACGGTGCCCGCAGGAATGACTCCCGGCCAATAAGCGATCAGAGGAACGCGGATGCCGCCCTCGCTTAGCATTCCTTTTTCGCCTTTCAGGGGTGTGTTCGCTGCGTGGGTCCCGCCGTTGTCAGAGGTGAAGAGAATAAGAGTGTTTTTTGCGATGCTGTCAGAAGTGTCGCCATCGTTATTGGGATCTTCGAGGGTCTCACGCATACGACGAAGGTTTTCGTCGACGCCGGCAATGAATCCGGAATACTCGGCCTTGGCCTCGGCATACTCTTTGGCAGCGGCGAGTAGATCGGGTCGCGCTTTGACCGGGCCATGAACGGCGTAGGTGTGAAACTGGAGGTAGAACGGTTTACCTCCCGTGGCGAGTGAGGCCACGGTTTCTTCGAGGGCATCGCCGACGGCATCACTGATGTGTTTCGGCGAACCGACAAGATCGGCGGGGAGCTTGTGCGCTTTCACGTAAGCTTCGTCGTAGGGCGCCGCCCAGAGATCGAAGTGTCCGAGGCCCACTTTATTGAAAATCCATTTCCCTTTTTTGTTGGACGAAAAGCAGGTCGGCTGATGGCCCTGACTGAAGCCGCCGATGTTGATGTCAAAGCCGACATTCTCGGGCATCGTCGCTTCGCCTTCGTGACCGCCGACGTGATATTTCCCAATGTGGGCGGTGGTGTAGCCATTCTCTTTCATCGCCTCAGCAATGGTAACGGCTTCGGGGGCGACATCTTCGGTTTGTTTTTGAGGAATGAATGAGGCGCTTTCTTTGGTGAAACCCTGTTTTGCGCTTTTGTTAAAGCGGCTAAGGCTGCCGACCACGTAGACATCGTTGTGAATCCGCGCGGGATACTGACCCGAAAGCATCGCGGCGCGGGTTGGGGCGCAGTTGGGTTGCGCGTAGGCGTGGGTGAAACTGAGTCCTTCGTTCGCGAGTTTCTCCAAATTGGGAGTGCGGTATTGCGAACCATGCGTGCCCATCGTGACTTGGCTGGCGCTGATGTGATTCCAGCCGAGGTCATCGACCATGTAGATGATAATGTTGGGCTGTTCGGCGGATCCGGAAGTCCCGGAGCAAAGGAGAGCGAAGCAAAAGAGCGGGATGAGTGAAAAGAGTTTCATAGAGAGAGATATTATGCAGCCGAATCGGTGAGGTTTCACGCGCTTGTTTGCGCTGCCGCCTCGACAAGGTCTCCTATTTTTTTTGGGAGAATTTCCACGCTGTCCGCATCACGTCGGCGACGAGTTTCGCATTGTCGCTCGCCACTTCTGACAAGATGTCCGTCGTCGCTGCTCCGACCTTTCGGTTTTTCCAGTCATCCTGAAGATGCGCCGCGATATACCCGTCTTTGCGAGAGTAAATGCCTCGGGCATGCTCGCGTGATTGAAAGAGGCGGTGGGTGAATTCTTCGGCCGCGGCTTCGATATCCGGTCCGAGGAGTTTGGGCTCGTACAATCCCAAATCGACTTCGACTCCTTTTCCATCGAGGGCCCAAATCATCGACGTCGAAGTGGGCTTGCCTCCCCAGCTTCCTTCGGGCAGCTGCAATTCGGGGTAATCATCCTCCACCGCTTCCCGTTGATCGGCATACCCATCCCAGACGTGATAGGGGGAGACGCGATCTTCAATCGCATGGGCGAAAGCGCCAAAAAATTCAGCGGCGTCGAGGGTTCGCCCTTCTTTCAAGGCTGTTGAAATCCTTTTGAAATACCAGGATGCGCCATCTCTGGCGAAAGCCCGGTTCAGCTCTTCGGTTTTGAGCATGAAGTAGTGATAGGTTTTGGGGCGCGGCCCTTTGCTTTCTTTGTCGGGATCGGTATAGGCGATCGGGGCCATGAATTTCCCTTCTCGTTCAGCATAGAGAAATTGAGTGATTCGCAGGCGTTCCGGGATGTCGGTTTCATCCCGCGTTGGGCCATCGACCCAGTCGGGGTGCATTGAGAAACGGTGGGAGAGCAGCCACTCAAGCGTCTTTTCCTCTTTGCTGCGCGAGTCGGGATGAGAACTCGATAGCAGCGCTCTGAATTCCGGAGACTGGGTTTCGATGGCGGCTTCGGTCATCGCGACATGAGCAGGTCCCCATGCGAAGCAGAGAGAGTGCGTCAGTATCGCCAGGGCAGTCAGAATTCTGAGCATCGTTAGATGTTGGTTCGATTTCACGACTCCATGTTGAAGCGATTGGCCTGGCCGTGCAACTCCTAGCTGGACGGCTTTATGCCGCGATATCCCTTTTCACATCGGCGGTTTCAGGTGAGAATGCCGAAATGATTCGATTCAATTTCTCAGTGATTCTGGCGACGATCGTCTGCGCCTCTTTTGGCTTCGCCGAAGAACGAAAGCCCAACGTGCTTCTCCTCATGGCGGATGATCTGAACACCGCTCTGAGCGGTTTTGGACACCCTCAGTGCAAAACCCCGCGGCTCGATGAACTGGCTGAGCGGGGTGTGCGATTTGAAAATATGCACTGTCAGTATCCCGTGTGCGGCGCGTCTCGTGCTTCAATGCTGACAGGTCTCTATCCTTACACGAATGGGATGTTGGGAAATAGCGGGGTGCTGCGGGAGAATCTTCCTGACGTCGTGACGCTGCCGCAACTCTTTCGCAAGAACGGCTACCACGTGGGGCGCGTCAGCAAGATGTACCACATGGGAATTCCTTTCGAAATTATTGACGGAACCGCGGAGCATGATGATACGGAGTCATGGGATGAGGTCGTGAACATCAAAGCACTCGAGCAGAATGCACCGGGAATCCGAACCGAGTGGTCGCCCGGGGACACTGGCTCCCAAACCTTCACTGGAGTCGAGGGATCGGGAGGAGATCTCGAGCATGCCGACGGAATGGCGGCGGAGGCAGCAATTGATTTTTTAAAGCGGAACAAGGACAAACCTTTTTTTCTCGGCTGCGGATTTGTTCGTCCTCATGTGCCGCTCGTTGCACCGACGAAATATTTCGATCTCTATGATAGAGACGCGATGATTGCACCGATTGTTCCTTCGGGAGATCTTGACGATGTCCCCGCTATCATTCGTGACTACAAAGCAATTTCCCGATATGGAATTACACCTGAATTGCACAAGGGATTGTTGGAAGCCTACTATGCGAGTGTTTCTTACATGGATGCTCAGGTCGGTCGGGTTCTCGACACACTGGATGAATTGGGACTGCGGGAAAACACGATTGTGATTTTCACGAGTGATCACGGGTATCTTCTGGGTGAGCATAATAAATTCCAGAAGCAGCACCTTTTCGAACAATCGACTCGCGTTCCTTTCATTCTCAGCGCTCCCGAAATGTCGGAGGCGCACGGCAAGGGGAGTGGTCAGCTTACAGAACTGATAGACCTCTATCCGACGATTGCAGAACTTGCGGGGCTCACTGCTCCTGAAGATTTGCAGGGGCAAAGCCTTACGCCATTGCTTGCGGATCCATCGGCAAAGGAATGGGAAAAGGATCTTGTTTTCACAATCAGTCGCAGGGGTGGGGAATCAATTCGAACCGAGGACTGGCGATTCACCCATTGGGGATATGGGAAAAAGGGAATGGAACTTTATGATCTGAAAAACGACCCGGGTGAGATTGCCAATCTAGCAAAAGACCCAGCCCATGCGGAACAGCTCGCGAAGTTGAAGCAGCAGCTCAAAGCCAAGCGTCTCGAAGCGGGATACGATCCCAAGCGATATCGTTAGGATTAAAATCAACCCACAGAAACGTTAATCATGAAATCTTTCCTCATCGGCGCTCTCGCCTTCGTGTGCACACCCTTTCTCTTTGCCGAGACAGCCCCCAATAAAAAACCAACAGGCGAGGTCTACACTTATAAAGAAGTCGACGGAGTCGCGAGGGAGATAGAGATCTACTTTCCTGAAGGGCATAAGGCGTCCGGACAAAGACGACCCGGAATCATCCTTTTTCACGGTGGTGGATGGGGAGGCGGAACGCGGCAGGCTTTTAGCGACCAGTGCAATTATTTCGCAAGCCGGGGGCTCGTCGCAGCCACGGTGACCTATCGCCTCGTTACGAAAGCAGAGAGGGCTAAGATGAAGGATGAAACGTCCCCGAAGAGCCTTTGCGTTCCTGATGCGAAGAGTGCGATCCGCTGGTTCAAGCAAAATGCCGAAGAGCTGGGCCTCGATCCGAAACGTCTTATCGCGGGAGGAGGTTCCGCGGGCGGTCACATCAGTCTCGTTGCGACGACGAATCCCGGCTTGAATGATCCGGGTGATCCCGAGGGGTTTGACACTTCGGTGGCTGCCTATGTTTTGTTTAATCCGGCGCTCAGTGCGGGAGATGGAAAAGACCCTGACATTGATGTCATTCAGCATCTCGGTGCCGACTTCCCGCCCGCGATTGTCTTTTTCGGGAGCGATGACGGTTGGCTCAAGGGTTGGAATCCTGCCTATAAAAAATTGAAGTCGCTGGGCGTTACTTCGACAAATTTCCAGATCGCGAAAGGGGAGAAGCACGCGTTCTTCAATCAACAGCCCTGGAAGGATATTACTTTGACGGCTGCTGACCGTTTCTTGAAAGAGCTGGGCTTCATCGAAGGCGAACCGACCCTGCCTCCACCCAAGAATGGGGAAGTGCTCGTTAAGGAGCCGTAGTGCGACGCTTTGAAAAATAAAGAACCAATCAAGATTACCTTTATGAAACTGAAAATGCTGCTCTCAGCGCTTCTCGTTGGAACGATCCTTTCCGCTCCCGCGGAAGAGCGTCCTAACATTCTCCTTTTTACGGCTGACGATCTCCACGCGGAATCTCTAGGCGTATACGGGGGTAAGCCGATCGACCTCACTCCGAATCTCGACGCCTTCGCGGCCGAGAGCATGCTTTTTAATCAGGCGCATGTGAATACCGCTATTTGCGCGCCCTGCCGTGCCATCATTGCAACGGGTCGCTACAGCCACCGCTCGGGGGCGATGGGTTTCATGCCTGCGCGGGAGGATGTTCCTGACATTGTCACGACAATGCAGGGGGGTGGTTATCATACCGGTATCCTCGGGAAAGTGGGCCACTCCACGCCGAAGGCTTCGATGAAATGGGATTATCATTTCGATCAAAAAGATCTCGGCAACGGCCGTGATCCGGCGGTTTACGCCTCGCGAAGCGAAGTCTTTTTTGAGCAATCGAAGGAGGCCGGCAAGCCTTTCTACTTCATGGTGAATTCCCACGATCCGCATCGGCCTTATTGCGATCCGGAGAAGTTGACGAGGGGCGCAGCGATGCCATCGCGCGTTTACGATCCCGCCGAAGTCGATCTCCCCGGCTTTCTCCCTGATCTTCCCGGGGTTCGCAAAGAGCTGGCCCAGTACCTGAATTCAACGCGTCGTCTCGACGATACCTTTGGCAGTGTCATGAAAGCGCTTGATGAATCAGGCTTAGCCGGGAACACCCTCGTTCTTTTCATTACCGACAACGGCATCGCGGTTCCTTTTGCGAAGTGCAATGCCTGGTATCACAGCACGCGGAGTCCGCTTCTGGCCCGCTGGCCCGGAAGGATTAACGCGGGAACACGGGACGACACGCATTTCGTTTCCGTGGTCGATTTCTTTCCGACTTTTCTGGATGTCACCGGAGTTGAGGGGCCGGAAGGGCTCGACGGGCGTTCGTTTCTTCCCTTGTTAGAAGGGGAGCCGCAAAGCGGACGGGACTTTGTTTTTACGCAGATCGACTCCAAGGCGGGCAATGCGGCGGTGCCGATGCGGGCCGTTCAAAATGCGAAGTTCATCTACATTTACAATCCCTTCAGCGATGGCGATTACTGGTATCGCAACAACAACGAAGGAGCAACGATGGCGGCGATGAATGAGGCGGCGAAGACTGATGAGACGATTGCGGCCCGCGTGGATTTGTTTCGCTATCGGGTTCCGGAAGAATTTTTCGATCTCGAAACAGATCCCGATTGCCTCGTGAATTTGATCGCTGCTCCGGAGCATCAGGAATCGATCGAGTCATTTCAGGAAATGCTCATGGTCCAGATGAAGAAGACGGAGGACCCGATGTTGAAGGCGTTCGAGAATAAAGGTGATCGTGCTGTCGTCGATGAAGTGATTACGGCAACCTACGGGCCGCAGAAATCTTCGAAACGAGGGCAGAAGAAAGAGCGAATTAAGAAAAAGGCGAAGAAGTGATAGAGCGGCTCCTGTGCTGGCATTGAATGAAGCAATCGAACCGGTCGACACCACTCCTGGAGATGCGGGGGATCCAGAAGCGCTTTCCCGGGGTCCACGCGCTTGATGGGGTAAATTTGTCTCTGGATGAGGGAGAGGTTCTTGCTCTGTTAGGTGAGAACGGAGCGGGAAAGAGCACTCTCATTAAAATGCTCGGCGGCGCGCATCGTCCTGACGAAGGTGAAATTAGGGTAAATGGTAAACGGGTAGAAATTCCTTCTGCCGCCGCCGCTCAGAAAGCGGGGATCGCAGTGATTTACCAGGAGTTCAATCTTGTTCCCGGCCTGACCGTTGCGGAGAATCTTTTCCTCGGAAGAGAGACGACCCGGTTCGGGCTTATCGATCATGCCGGTGAGAAAAAAGCAGCGCTGGAGTGGCTCGGCCGGATTGGTCTCGAGATCGATCCCGATGCTCTTTGTGGGGATCTTACGGTTGCTCAGCAGCAGGCCGTTGAAATTGCCAAAGCGCTTTCCTTTGATGCACGAATTCTCGTGATGGATGAGCCCTCTGCGGTGCTGACGGGTAAAGAAGTTGAGCGCCTCTTTGACGTGGTGCGTGACCTTCGGGAAAGCGGGATCGGAATCATCTACATCAGTCATCGACTCGATGAAATCGACGCGCTTGCGGATCGTTTCCTGATCTTGCGGGATGGCCGTCAGGTAGGCGAGGGGAAAGCCTCTGAGATTGATCGCAACGCGCTCATCGAGATCATGGTCGGGCGTCCGCTCGAAGACGAATTTCCGTCCCGAAACGTCGAGCCCCGCGAGGTGCGTTTGCAAGTGTCCGCGCTCTCCCGGGGGCGTTCCGTTCAGGATCTCAGCTTTGCGGTTCGAGGCGGCGAGATTGTTGGCTTTTCCGGCCTTGTCGGTGCTGGTCGTACCGAGACGATGCGGATCATTGCAGGAGCTGATCGTCGCGATTCCGGTGAGATTCGGATCAATGGCGAATTGCTTGATCTTGACACGCCGCGGGATGCGATTGCTGCGGGGGTGTGCCTTCTTTCCGAGGACAGGAAAGGTGAGGGGCTCGTCCTCGGTCATTCGGCGCTCCATAATTTTGGCCTGCCAAATCTCCGGCGCTTCAGCAGGAAGGGGCGACTCGATGAAACCCGGGAGCGTGAAGAGTTTCAGCGCTACACGGCAGAGCTAGCGATCAAAATCTCGGGTCCTGATCAGACTGTGGGCGAGCTCTCCGGTGGGAATCAGCAAAAAGTCGTTCTCGCAAAGTGGCTCGCCCGGAACGCCGATGTGATTCTTTTCGACGAACCGACACGGGGGATTGATGTCGGGGCAAAGTTTGAAATTTACCAGCTCATGAACCAACTCGCTGCCGAGGGAAAAGCCATTGTCATGGTGAGCAGCGAACTTCCGGAGATTCTCGGGATGAGCGATCGCATTCTGGTGATGCGTGAGGGGCGACTTGTGGGTGAGTTGGATAACACCTCGGAGACGACTCAGGAGGACGTCCTCGTGTTAGCAATGGATCAGGAAGTGAAAAACAGATGAAGAAACTACTCAGTAATTACGGCATGGTTTTGGTGCTCATCGTTCTTTGCTTGCTCTTCAGCTTGCTGACGATGAAAGAGGAAAGTGCTACCGGCAATGCCGCGGCGGTTCGACTTGCGGATGAGGTTGCGCTGGAGATTGAACCGGAGCAGTCCGTGTTCGTCGTCGGCGCGGCGAAGAAGGAGTCCGAATCATTTGCCGGCCTCGCTACCGAGGCGCTTCAGGCGAAAGGGTTTTCGGATGTGAATGAGGTCATCGGGACTCCCCGTGATCTGCGCCAAGCGTGGGATGCGGCAGTTGAAAATGGGACTGCTCCGGTCGCTCTCATTGTGAGCGGAGATGTCATCAAGTGGACGGTGCTTCCTTCACTGGAAGGGGACGCTCCAAATCTTAAAATCCTGATGCCAGAGGAGCGGTTCACGTCGGATTTTTTGAAACGTAGCAATCTGCTCGCGATCGTGGACCGGATCGTCGTCATTGCCGTGATTGCAATCGGGATGACCCTTGTGATCCTCAGCGGAGGGATTGATTTATCGGTCGGTAGCTTGATCGCCCTTTCTGCGGTGATTGGAACGCTCGTGATGAAAGCGATGGGCGGTCTCGATGCCCCGTGGTGGGCCGTCGGGGTGGGGTTCCTTCTCGCAACGCTCAGCTGCGGATTGATTGGTGGCCTTGGCGGATTTCTCGTCGCTCAATTTCGTGTTGCCCCCTTTATCACGACCCTTGCGGTGATGATGGTGACGCGAGGTGTCGCGTTCATGATCACCGGAGGATTTTCGATCTATCAGGTTCCGCCGACAATGACATGGCTCGGTCAGGGTTCTACTCTGGGAATACCGAATACGGTTATTGTTTTGGTAGTGCTTTACACGCTCGCTCATCTCTTCATGAGCCATACCCGTTACGGTCGCTACATTTATGCGGTGGGAGGGAATGAAGAGGCGGCGCGTCTTTCCGGGGTGCCGGTCAAGGCAGTGTTTATATTTGTCTATCTGGTAGGGGGGCTCTGTGCGGGATTTGGCGGGTGCATACAAGCCTCCCAGTTGAACTCGGGAGCGCCCAACCTCGGGATGATGTTCGAGCTTTACGTGATTGCTGCTGTCGTCGTGGGCGGAACAAGTCTTTCGGGAGGGTCGGGGAAAATCGTCGGAACCCTCATCGGGGCTTTCATTATTTCGGTGATCCAGAACGGCATGAACCTTCTTGGATTCGATAGCTATTTGCAGCAAATTGTCCTCGGCGCGGTCATTCTCTTTGCGGTCCTCCTCGACAAAGTCCGCCAGCGAAGTGGTGGATTCCTCGCAAAAGCCTAGTCATTTTTCCAAAAATGCCCTTCAATCAGATTTTGAAAAGCTCTCGCTATCTGAATTTATGAATCGCTCCATCTCCCTATCACTTTTTGTCTGTCTTTCCGTGTTGCTGGCCGGTTGCGGGCGCGAAAATTCTCCCGATTCGGTCGAGAGCAAAGGTCGTATCGGGATGACCTGCATGGATTTGACGAATCCTTTTTTCAAGCTCATTGCGAACATTATGACGGAGGAGGCGGCCAAGCACGGCTACACTGTGACCGCGGTGAGCGGAGGGCTTGATCCGGCGAAGCAGAACAGTCAGATCTCTGATTTTGTCGCTCAAGGCTATGACGCGATTTTTCTTAACCCGGTGGATTCCCGTTCGGCCGGACAAGGCGTCAAAGCCGCTTACGAAGCGGGAATTCCCGTGTTCACTTTCGACATTCAGGTGAGCGATGAGGCGGCTGCCGAAATGGTGACTTCTCACATTGGGAGTGACAATTTTCAAGGGGGGCAACTCGCAGGCCTCAGTATGATTGAAGCGCTCGGAAACAGCGGGAAAGTGGCTGTGTTATCGCTTCCCGAAGTGACTTCCTGTATTCTCCGGGTCGATGGCTTCAAAGACGCTCTCGCCAAGTCGGAAAGCCCTATCGAGATTGTCACTGAGCTGAGCGGCAAAGGGAGCCGTGATGCGGGTTATGCCGTCGCGACTGATATTCTTCAGGCTCACCCTGACATCACCGGCATCTTCGCGATCAATGATCCCTCTGCGCTGGGTGCCCACGCCGCGGTCGCGAAGGCGGGCAAAGAGGCGCAAATTACGATCGTCGCCTTCGATGCTTCTCCCGCGGGGAAACAGGGCGTTTTTGATAAGAAACTCTATGACACGCCTCAGCAGTTTCCCCGTAAGATGGCGGAGGGCAGCGTTCAGTCATTCGTCGACTATTTGGCGGGCAAGGAAGTTGAGAAGAGAGTCCTCATTCCCTGTTCGCACTATCTTTTTGAAACGTCTCAAGGTGACGAGAGTCGGATTAAGGAGCAGTGGTGAATGCTCATAGCTGGCTGAGCGGGGATCCCGATTCGCTTGTTATTTACCTGAAATTTTTTTCACATGGTCCATCTTAGGGCGATACCTAATCGCGATAATATGAAGGATTCGAATGAGGATGACGTTTTCAATTTAAATGAGATTCTCCTTCTTCTTGGGAAGTTGGTGCTCGTCTTTGTGGTTTTTGTTTTGAGTCTTCGTTTTCCTGTGGTCTGGATCAAATTTCCTTTGGCTTTCGTGGTTCTCGTTTATGGCTGGTGTTGGATTTTTAGAGCGAAGAAAAAGAAGCCGCTTTCATCGAATCGTTCGAGTGCATCAGTGAAAGTGAAGCAAATTGAGGCTCGCCAAATCGGAGCAGAGCAGACCGTTGGGCTGGATCAGGATGCGGTTCTTGCTTTGATTGCCTACGATGCGGCAGGTGAATTTGGAAAGGCCAAAGCGCTCATTCAACAGCTCAACGGCGAAGAGTTTTCCGAGCCAATCGGGAAAAAGCTCGCCGCTGTGGCAGGGAACTATTTCCCCGTTGAGCTGGAACCGACCGAGAACGGGGTTCGATTTAAGTTGGTTTGATTTGAGCTTTTAAAAGCGTCTGAGGTGATGATGATATCCGGTTCAGCCCGGATTTCGATGCGCGGTATCGTTCTGTCCGAACGCTGGCTTTCAGTGGACAGGAAGAACTCGACGACAGAACGATGGACGTTCGTGGCACCCGGAGATAGGGTTCCCTACTGAATACGAATCGAAATATTGCCATCATTGGCGGAGGTCCCGCCGGTCTCAGAGCGGCGGAGGTGGCTGCTGCTTCGGGGGCGGAGGTCACTCTCTATGATGCGATGCGCTCAGTTGGGCGTAAATTTCTCGTGGCAGGTAAAAGCGGGCTGAATCTCACCAATGGCGAAGATTTTGATTCGTTTCCGGGCCGCTACAGTGGGACCGATCTTCCCGGAGAATTGTGGGAACGTATTCTAAAGAACTTCGACAATGAGGCGCTTAGACAATGGGCTTCTCGTCTCGGCATTGAGACCTTTGTGGCGAGTAGCGGCAAGGTGTTTCCTGTTGCGGTGAATGGCACAATCAAAGCAGCCCCTCTCTTGCGACGATGGGTTGAGCATTTGAGGGAGCTTGGTGTCAGTTTTCAAACGAATCACCAATGGGTGGGTATCAACCCGGGGTGTCATCTTATTTTCCATCACGGTGGGGAAACCGTCACCAGGCAACACGACGCGGTCATTCTCGCGCTTGGTGGGGCTTCGTGGCCGGAGACGGGATCGACTGCGGCATGGGTCGATATTCTGGATTTGGAGGAAATAGGCATCATCCCGCTGACCTCAGCTAATTGTGGGTGGGAGGTGGACTGGCCAGAGGCTCTCCTCGACGAGGCGGAAGGGCTTCCCTTGAAGAATATGGAACTTCGCGCGGGTGACACGAGTCGTCGCGGGGAATTGGTTATCACGCGATATGGCCTCGAAGGAGGTCCTATTTATCATCTCGGTCCTGCGCTGCGCGCTCAGTCGACACCGGAACTGATCGTTGATTTCAAACCTGATCTCACTGTCGAAGAACTCACGAAGCGTCTCGGCCCAGTGGCACGGAATTTTGTGCGGGAAGCGCGTCGGAGATGGAAGCTTGATCCCGCAGTCGGCGCATTGCTCAAGCACCTCCCCGATCGTGGTCCCTGGAAATCGGCAGAACAACTTGCTCGTGAAGTGAAGCATTGCCGTATTCCGCTCACTCAGCCTCGGCCTATTGCTGAAGCGATTTCCTCGGCGGGTGGCATTCGCTGGAGTGAGCTCGATGATCAGCTGATGCTGAAAAAAATCCCCGGCGTCTTTGCCGCTGGCGAAATGCTCGACTGGGACGCCCCTACCGGTGGCTACTTGATGCAGGCGTGTTTCGCGACGGGAACTTATGCGGGTGAGTCTGCTCTAGATTGGCTTCGGCAGAAACCTACCGCGATCTAGAGGTTCATTGAGGTGGCGGGGGATAAGACCTACTTCTCCGCCAGATCACGAAATACAATGATGGAGGGATTTCCGACCGGGGTGAAGTGTCCGGTGAACTCGATTGATCCCAATTCTTTATCGACTCGGAACGCGGCGATGTGGTCGGCTCGCTGATTGCAGGAGTAAAAGAATTCTCCAGAAGGATCAAAGTTGAAGCTGCGGGGGTAATTACCGCGAGTCCACTCATCGGCGAGGAACTTGAGCTCTCCTGATTCTTCGACCGAAAAAATCCCAATGCTATCGTGGAGGCGGTTCCCCACATAAACAAAACGGCCGTCCTCTGAAAGCATAATGCCCGAGCAAAAGTTACTCCCTGCGTAGCCGGGGGGGAGGCTCGAAATCGTCTGCCGTTCGCTTAAGTGGCCGCGGTTCGCGTCGTAGTCGAAAAGAACAATCGTAGAGCCTTCTTCCTGCAGAGAGTAGAGCCATTTCCCGTTCGGATGGAAATGGAAATGTCGAGGGCCGTCGCCCGGAGGAAGCGAGACGAAGGGTTGGTCATTTGCAGATAAGGTGCCTTTTTCGGCGTCGAACTTCCAAATGAAAATCTTGTCGAGACCCAGATCGACGTGAAGGACAAAGCGGCCTGAAGGATCAGACTCAATCATGTGGGCGTGAGCCTGGTCGTGTCCGCTGAAAGCGAAACTCCCGGGAGGCGCGTTGGTGGCTTTGGTAGGACCGACTCTTCCGGTGTCCTTTTTGAAATCGCTTGCTTCGCGAAGACTTCCATCCGCTTGAATCGGAAGGACCGCGACAGAGCCGCCGAAGTAGTTGGCAACCAAGACAAACTTTCCCGAAGGGTGAAGGCTGAGGTGGGCGGGTCCCTTACCACCGGAGCTGACCGAATTGAGCAGCGTGAGCTGACCGTCGCCCGGGTTGACGGTGAAGGCACTGACTGATCCGGCCTCCTCTTCGCCAATGCGTTCCGTTTCATTGGCTGAGTAGAGGATTGTCTTTTTCTCATTGAAAGCGAGCGCGCTTGGGCTGGTCCCCATTTCATGAAGTCCGGCCGCCGTCATTGCTCCAGTGGAGCGATCGAGATGAAATAAGTGGATGCCGCGTCCGTTCCCCGGCGGAAGATCCACCTGTGTCTTGAGCATGTTCTTGAGCGGCGAGGTGTAGGTCCCGACATAGGCGATGAGAGGAGGGGCTCCTTCATCGGAGTGCGCCTCGAGGAGGGAAAGAGAAGCGATCGCGAGAAAAATGAAACGGAAACGGTGCGTATGATTCATGGGTGGGAAAGGGGCGTCCTGTGAGGTTCGACGATTCTTCTTCACTGAGACCGAAGGACGAAGGGCTCTATTCTTTTAGCTTCTTCGAAAATTCATTCTTGGCAGACTTCAGGAGATCTTCGAGCGCCTCGTTTCCGGAGTCCTTTATTTTGTCGAATTGTTTGGTCGCTGAGCTCTTAATATCGTCGGCGATGGTTGGGATTTCCCGTCCCGTAAATTGTAAGTAACCAGCAAATGCAATCACGGCGATCGCGAGAATAAAGGTCAATTTCATGGCTTTTTTGACGATCACCACCACCAAAACAATGGCCAAAAGTGCAGCGATTACCAGATAGAGAGGGTTTGAGGAAAGTTGATCAAGGAGGGTTCCCATAATGAGTTCACGGATGCAGTTTAGTTCCAGTCTTTAGCGCGTTTGGTGACCGATGTAAATGGAAAGGGGGGCTAGCAGCCTGTCGGAATTATCTCGCACAGCTGCACAAGTCCAGGATTCGGCCCAGATTTCCCTGCTTCCTCGTCACTTATTCACCAATAAGTTCCTCAAAATCATGAAGATTTTGACTCGAACCTGACATGGTTCGCTCACACGCCTTAAGTCCGACAGACTGCTTGTCATTGCAAATCACACGATTAAAGATGCTCAAAGAGGTTCGAGGCTTGACCTTGGGTTTCCTTCCTACTGAACTGCTAAAGTCTCCGCTCGGAGAATTTCTATGCCTGTTACCGATCACGAATTGAGTTGCGATATTTTAGTCGCAGGAGGCGGCCCTGCGGGAGTTCCCTGTGCGTTGGCCGCGGCTCGAAATGGTGCCCGGGTGATCCTCTGCCAGGATAGACCGGTTCTCGGGGGGAATGCCTCCAGTGAGGTTCGCATGCATATTGTCGGCGCGAACGGAACCGGGAAATTTGACCGGGGAGAGGCGCTCGTGACCGAGGCGAGGGAGGGCGGTATCATCGAGGAGATTCGGCTTGAGAACTCGGTCCGGAATCCGCAGCGATCGGCCTCGGTATTTGATCTGATTCTTTACGACAAATGCAGGGCCGAGCCGAATTTGGAGTTGATGCTGAACACTGTTGTGGTGGGATGTGAGCTACAGGGCTCAAAGATTTCGGCAGCCCTCGCAGAGCGGCCTTCGACCGAAGACCGTTTTCGAATCAGTGCGTCGGTTTTCATCGATTGCACGGGCGACGGACGACTCGGGGCGGAAGCCGGCGCCACCTTCATGGAAGGAAGAGAAAGCAGGGAAGCCTTTAATGAACCTCTTGCCAATGACGAGGCCGATAACGAGCGGCTCGGTTCGACGATTCTTCTCCAGGCGAGAAAGCATGAGGCGCCGATGCCCTTTGTAGCGCCTTCCTGGGCCCGGCCTTTTTCGAAGGATGATCTTAAGCTTCGGCTTTATGCAAATCCGGGCGAGGAGGCTCCCACTCATGAGTATGGATACTGGTGGGCCGAATGGGGCGGGACCCGCGATACGATCAAAGACAACGAGGTGATTCGTGACGAGCTTCTCTCGATTGCGATGGGGATTTGGGATCACATTAAAAACGGCCCCGGTGCCGAGAGTTTCCGAGCGGATCATTGGGCGTTGGACTGGATTGGTTTCCTTCCGGGAAAACGGGAGAGTCGCCGTTTTGTCGGACAGCATATCCTGACCGAACACGATCTGCTCACGTCGAGAGTTTTTAATGATGCGATCGCCTACGGGGGGTGGTCCCTCGATCTCCATCCTCCGGAGGGGGTCGATGCGCCGGATATTGAGCCCTGCACTCAACACCCCGTTCCCTGTCTTTACGATATTCCCTTGAGTGCTTGCATCGCCCGGGAGATTGAGAATCTCATGTTTGCGGGGCGAAATATTTCAGCCACCCATATTGCCTTTTCTTCAACCCGGGTCATGGCAACTTGTGCTGCGGTCGGCCAGGGCGTGGGAACGGCAGCAGCAATCGCGGTCGCTGAGGGGAAAGCAATAGCAAGCCTCGTAGCGGACGATAAGATCCTCGATAGGATTCAGCGTCAGCTTTTAAAAGACGATGCTTTCCTCATTGGAAAAGATCGGATTGCCATGACTGACCCGGTTCGTTCCGCCCGGATCTCGGCTTCGAGTGAACAAGCGGACGGACCTGCCTCCCATGTCTCTTCGGCACAATCGCGAAGTGTTCACGGTAGCTCCGGCGCGCCCGAGGGGCGAAGTTGCGCAGGCACCCATCGCTGGATGTCGAATCCTGAAGCCGGGTTCCCTTCCTGGATTCTATTTGAATGGCCTGAGGCGATTGCGTTGAATCACATTCAACTGGTCTTTGATACGGGGCTTCATCGGCATTTGACGCTGAGTCATCACGATGGATACACCGCGAAGATGCACTGGGGAAAACCGCAGGAGGAGACCGTGAGGGACTACGATATCGAAGTAAGGGTAGCCGGTGAGTGGCAGCAGGTGGAGGCAACGCGGGGCAATCATCAGCGTCTGAACCGTCACCATTTGGATACTCCCAACGCGATCGAAGCGGTTCGGATCACCATTCACAAAACGAACGGCCTCGATCACGCCCGCATTGCCGCCATAGATATGGACTAGACAGTTCTCTCCTCGCTTCTCACACTCACTTATTTATTATGGCCATTGTTGATTGGATTATTCTTTGTCTCTACGCCGTCTCAACGATTTGTCTCGGCTGGTATTTTGGGCGCAAGCAATCAGATACGAGTGAGTATTTTGTCGGTTCGAGGAACATGAACCCCCTCCTTATTGGGGTTTCTCTTTTCGCCACGCTTCTCAGCACGATCAGCTACCTCGCCCTCCCGGGGGAGACCTTGGGGAAGGGGCCTATCTACCTCTCCAACTTCATTGCTTATCCCTTCGTTTATCTGGTGATCGGCTTTGTGATCCTCCCCGTTTACATGCGGCTGCGGGTGACGAGCGCCTATGAATTGCTCGAAGATCGTCTCGGTATCAGCATACGGCTTTTAGGGGCGACCTTGTTTCTCATGCTGCGCCTCGTCTGGATGTCGTTGCTTGTTTACCTCACGGCAGAGGCGATCGCGATCATGATTGGCGTTGGTGAAGAAAAGGTTCCCTGGATTATTCTCGTGACCGGAATCTTCGCGATCACCTACACCTCTATTGGCGGGCTCAAAGCGGTCGTCATCACCGACTTGATGCAGACCCTTTTGCTATACGGTGGTGCCCTCCTTGTCATTGGAACAATCACTTGGAAAATGGGAGGATTTGGCTGGTTCCCGACCGAGTGGCAGGGCGATGTCTGGGACGCTCAACCGTTTTTCAGCATCGATCCTTCGACCCGGGTTACGGTGGTAGGCTCGGTTCTCTCGGTCTTTCTCTGGATGGTGTGCACCTCCATGGGTGATCAAGTCTCGGTTCAACGCTTTATGGCAACGAAGGATGCCAAGACGGCCCGTCGGGCTAATGCGATGCAATTGATCGTTGGCTCCATAGTGGGGCTGACTCTTGGGCTTGTCGGAATGGCTTTGCTCGGGTATTTTCAGGCCAACCCCGATCTGCTTCCGGGTGAAGGCACTCTAAAGAGTCAGGCTGATAAAATATTCCCCCACTTTATTGCGTTCCACCTACCTCCTGTCGTGACGGGACTGGTCGTGTCGGGGCTGTTCGCCGCGGCGATGTCGAGCATCGATTCCGGGGTGAACTCCATCACTGCGGTGGTGATGACGGATTTTCTCGACCGCTTTGGGAGGAAGCCCGAGACCGAAAAGAAACACATCCGCTTTGCCCGGATTTTAGCGGTCCTGATCGGGGTGACCGTGGTTCTCCTCAGCGCGGTGGTGAAAGACATTCCGGGGAACTTCATGGCCGTGACTAACAAGACCGTAAATCTTCTCACGGTGCCGATTGCACTTCTCTTTGTCTTTGCCCTCTATGTTCCTTTTGCGAACCCCCGGGGGGTATGGATCGGGACGATAGCGAGTGTGTCTGCCGCCATTCTCGTTGCCTTCTCCGGCAGTTTCTTTGGGGTGAATCCCGCGACGGGTTGGTTTGCCTTCTCGTTTGGTAGTGGCGCGGGGATCGATCTGGTTCCTGTCAGTTTTCAATGGATCTCCCCGCTGGCGCTTATTGTTGGGGTGTCGGTCGGACTGATTGCCTGCAAACTCTTTGCCCGGAAAGAAAAAGTATGATTTCAAGAATAGTTGTTCAGATTGTTGTTTTTCTCGTTTTGCTCACGACAGGTCAATCGGAGGAGAAGTGGCAACTCGATCCTGAAATCCGGGCGAAGTGCCTCAGCGTTCTTCGCGAAGGGTTCCGGGGAGACGAGTTTTGGCCTTCGATGCACGCGGCAGAAGCGTTGACGATCGGGGGGCAGGGCCAGGAAGTAGAGGACTATCTCGCTCCTAAACTGAGCGCTGAAAAAGATGATCAACGTCGATGTGGAATGGCACGGGAGCTAGTCCGTTCCGGGGACCTAACGAAGAGTTCTGTGATGATGGATATTCTCCTGAAAGAAGATCCTCATGGCCATGTTCATGCGGCGGAGAGTCTCTACAAGGTCGGGTGGAGCGGGAATTCCAATCCTTTGAAGAAGGCCTACGCTGAGAGAGACAATATCCGCTTGAAGCTCATGGCTGCGGCCGCCCTCGCGAAATATAACAAAGGCGAGCCCGGAAAAGCGGCGATCGCTTTTCTCCGCCAATATCTTGAGGAGGAGCCGGATCCGACTCTTTTTCGCCTTGCCGCCTGGGTTCTCTCCCGAATTGGAGGTGACAGTGATCGTGACCTGATTCGGTCAAGGCTTAAGGACGCGGATGATCCTCTCGTTTACGCTTTTCTCGAACACGCGCTCGCGGCTCTAGGCGATGCGGATGGGAAAGCGGCATTGTTGAGAAATCTGAAGTCTGACGATCCAGCGATTCGCACCTATGCGTCTGTTTTTGCGGGAGAATTCGGTATCTACGAAGCAATACCTGATCTATTGATTTCCCTGGATGATGAGAATCTGGATGCAGGCATTCGCGCTGCTCAGGCTCTTTTAACTCTTGCTCGCTAACTAATTATCTATGAGAAAAAGTAAAACACTCGCGCGAATTCGTGCTGGAGAAGTCATTCGAACCTGTGTCCTTGGGCACTTCGTTCCTGGCTATGTATTTCACGCTGCCCGTGCAGGATACGATTGTATCTGGCTCGATCTCGAGCACCGGGCGATGACGATTCGTGAGGTTCAGATTCTCCTGACCTACTCACATTTATACGATATCGATATCATGTTGAGACCTCCTACTTTGGAGAAGACAGGGCTCTATCGCTATCTTGAAGAGGGTGCTGCAGGATTGCTCATTCCTCATGTTTCGACCGCGGAGAAAGCGGCCATGTTAGTCGACGCTGTTAAGTTTCCGCCGATTGGCGATAGGGGGATTGATAATGCGGGGCTCGATGCTGATTTTAATATTCACAGTGTCGATGAGTATGTGAAGTGGGCGAACAGTGAGACTTTTCTTTCAGTTCAGATCGAGACTCCTGAAGGGGTTCACAATGCTGAGGCGATTGCAGCAACGGAGGGCGTCGACATGATTTTTGTTGGTCCCGGTGATCTTGGTTTGCGCTTGGGTCAAAGCGGAGAAATGACCCTTGATGAGGCCTGGGAGATCGTCGCTACCGCCTGTAAAAAGCATGGGAAAGCATTCGGCGGGCCGACTTTGCCCACGGAGGAAATGCAGAAGCGGAAAGACCAAGGCGCTCAACTTTTGGTAAACAACAGCGAGTTCCACAGTTTGAGAACCGGCCTCACAGAAAACATTGATCGATTCAATGAGCTTAGCTGAACACATTCGCCTTGATGGAAAGCGGGCCCTCGTCACCGGCGGGGCGAACGGGATCGGTAAAGGCTGTGCGATCGAGCTTGCTGAATCCGGTGCTGACATCATTCTGAATGATCGACCCGGAAGCACCGATTTGGCAGAGGTCGCTGAAGAAATTCGCGGGCTCGGGAGGCAGTGTTGGACGGTTGAGGCGGATGTCTTTTCCCGTGAGGGTTGCGAAGGCCTCGTTGCGAACGCGATTCGTGTTGCGGGAGGGATCGACATCCTCGTGAGCAATCCGGCTTACAGTAAGCGCTGCGATTTTATCGAGTTCCCCGAAGATGAATTCGACAGGGTCATTGATGGGACGTTCAAGGCCGGCTTCCATCTCAGTCGGGCCGTTGCCAGTCACATGATAGAGCAGGAGATCCAGGGCAGCATCGTCTTTATCAGTAGCGTGCAGGCCGAAATGCCCATTGCCCGTTGCGCACCCTACGGGGCGGCGAAGGCAGCATTGAATCATCTTACGCAGAGTATTTCAGTGGAGATGTTTCCTCACCGAATCAACGTGAATGCGATCGAGCCCGGTTGGATTGACACGCCGAACGAGCGAAAAACTTTCAGGGAGGAAATCCTCGAAGAAGAAGGGAGAAAACTCCCCTGGGGTCGCCTCGGTGCGCCTTCCGATATTGGGCGTGCGGTTGCTTTTCTCGCTTCGGCGGCAGCTGACTACATTACCGGAACGATTCTGCCAGTGGACGGTGGATTTCGATTCAAAGATATGCAGGCTAGATCGATGGCGAAGGTGAGAGATCAAAAGTAGAATCAAAAACGATCAGGAAATACCGAGAATCTCAAATCCGTCCCGGTGGATTAGCTTTTCGATTTCCTCGTCGTTGAGGCGCGGAAGAGCGGTTCCTTCCAACTGACTGTTCAGATTTCGCAGCCCATCGATCGATTCATTGACCGTTGTGAAAGGGTAGTCAGATCCGAAGAGCAGCTTGTTCCAGACGCCATATTCCTGCACTAACATGAGACTGTTGTAAAGCTGCCACGGCCGATAGTGCAGCGCACTGATATCGGCATAGACGTTGGGGTGCTTCCGGATCGTGGCGACACACTCGCCTTCGTAAGGATGACTGAGATGCGCGAGCACAAACCGAATTTCGGGGTGACGTGTCGCGACCGGTTCGATCAATCGGGGTAAGGTGCAGGCAAGCGGCGCCTGCCTCACAAAGGTGGTCCCGGTGTGGAGGAGAACCGGGAGGCTTTTTTCCTCGGCATACTCCCAGAGTGGTTCGAGCCGGGGATCGTCGACTCCGAACCCCGCATACATCGGCAGAAGTTTGACCCCGCGGAGTCCCAGCTCTTCGTGTCCAAAGCGCATTTCATCTTCCCATCCGTCCACTGTTGGATCGAGTGAAAGAAAGCCTACGAGATGGTCCGGATCTCTCGCGACGTAACGAGCAACATAATCGTCATCGACCCACATCCCGCTGAGTCGGGCTTTGCCTCCGAAGACAGCTGCTCTCGTGCCGACCGGAGCCGTGTTTTGGTAGTCCTCCAACCGAATCGTAAGGTCGACCGTTTCCCCGGCTCTCGCGGCGGTGGCCTGCTTGATGAAATCGTCGCTGAAGGCTTCCGGAAAGGGCCAGGTGTGGCTGTGTATGTCAGTGATCATTCGTGGGTATCCAAAGTGGCTTCGATCATTATATCAAAGAGACGGTCGACCTCGCTTCGTGTCTCCTTGTCCAAAACAAAGCTTCTAGGGCCGCGGACCAGTTCATTCTGAAAAATCCCCTGACGAACCAAGAGGTGTTTCTCGACCGCGAGGAATTCATCGAGGCTGGTTTGCATGCTGATGAGAGAGCTCAGCGGTCCGTGGATCCGGCTCGCGCGTTTCAGGTCTCCTTTTTCAAGCGCTTCCCAAAGCGGCACGATTCCCCGTATGAGATCGGCACCGGGTATCGTCCCGCAAATGCCACGTTGGTAGGAGTCGACGAGGGAGATGCCGCCAGTGCCTTCGAAAATGTGAGCACGTGATCCTGTCGCATCTCGAAGCGCGGAAAGCCTCGGCCCGATCGGGACGGCTTCGGGTTTGAACCAGACCCGTTCAGGTCCGAAGGATTCAAGAAGTCCGGCCTGAAACTCGATCGACATGGGCAGCCCCACGTAGCCGCTCGCATCCTGGACGATGATAGGGATCTCCACGGCTTTAAATAATCGCTCGTAGTAACCCGCCAGCTCATCGGTGGTCGCGCCGGTGGAGACCGGTGGAATTGCCATCAGAGCGCTTGCCCCGGATGACTCAGCATGTTTCGCGAAAGCTTCCGCCTGCTTCGATGATTCGGCACCCACACTGATGATGACAGGTCCCCGCTTGTTCGCGAATTCACACGATTTTTCGGTAAGGATTTGTCGCTCATGGTCTGAAAGGCGCAACACCTCGGAGACCATGGCGAGGACGATCCCATCGGCGCGCTCGTCGAAGAGCCAGTCGATTTCGCGGGCAAGCGTTTCGAAATCGATGCTTTCGTCCAGATGAAAAGGAGTCTGAAATACGGGGAGCACACCCGTGACAGTTATAGAATTGTCGATCATAATGATTACCGCTATCTTTATCCAACTACACCGCGTTGGAAAAGCAATGAATCCTCCTATGTCCGTCCCCTCTCGCATTCTTGTTCTCGGTGTTGGCTCTATCGGAGAACGACATCTGCGCTGTTTCCAACAAACGGGTCGATGCGAGGTCGCCTTTTGTGAACCGTTTGAAAGTCGTCGGAATGAGATCGCGGCGAAGTATCGTGTGACCGGGTATGACTCGTGGGAAAGTGCTCTGGAAGAGGGTGACTATTCCGCTGCGGTGATCGCCTCTCCGGCACCCTGTCATATACCCACTGCTCAGGCGCTTGCGGAGCGCGGTATTGATTTGTTGATCGAAAAACCGCTGAGCTTAAATACGAATGGTATATCGGAGCTCGTCGAAACGGTTGAGGAAAACAAGACGCGCGTCACGGTCGGCTATGTTTACCGGGCACTTCCCGCTCTCCAGAATATGCGATCGGCAGTGCTTTCAGGCAGGTTTGGTAAGGTCGTTCAAATTCAAGTGCAAGCCGGCCAGAACTTTCCGTTTTATCGTCCGGCCTACCGGGATATTTACTATGCGGATCCCGAACAGGGAGGCGGGTTGATACAAGACATGTTGCCGCACTCTCTCAATGCCGTGGAGTGGATTGCAGGGCCCGCGACCAGACTCGTTGTCGATGCGGAACATCGGGTTCTTGAGGGCGTCTCGGTCGAGGATACACTTAACCTTATCGCACGGCATGGGGATGTGATGTCCAGTTTCACCGTCAATCAGCATCAACCGGTGAACGAATTTGTGATGACGGTTGTTTGTGAGAATGGGGCGACCCGCTGGGAGCTTTCCGGGCAGCGCTGGCTTTCCGCCAGTGAAAACGGAGGGGAGTGGACAGAGGAGGAGTCCTTCGTTCATGAGCGGGACGATTACTACCTGCTTCAGGCAAATGCCTTTCTCGATCTTTTGGAAGGAACGGCGGATCCTCTCTGCCCGCTCGCGGATGGTATTGACACGCTTCACAGCATCCTTGCGATTCTAAAGTCTCGGGAAACACGGTCCTGGATCGACGTTTCTTAGTTTCAATTTTCACTATGAGTAATTCAACTGTCCATGAACTTTTCGATTTAACCGGTCGCGTCGCGATGATTACGGGAGCCTCCGGATGGCTCGGCAGCGCAATGGCTGATGCCCTGGCCGAAGCGGGGGCAAATGTGGTCGTCGCGAGTCGCGATGCCGCAAAGGGCGCTGAAGCGGCCGCGTCACTGACAAGCGAGAAAGGGAATCGCCATTTCTCGGTGGTGCTGGATCAACTCGACGAAGCTTCGATCTCGGAAGGCTTTAGCGATGCGGTTTCTTTGGCCGGAAAGGTGGATATCTTAATTAACAACGGGCATGCCGCCGACGCCCATGATTTGACCGATGTGAACGCGGCACAGTTTAATGCAGTGCTCGCGAACTCGACAGGGTGGTTTCTGCTTTCGCGTTGTCTCCGCGATCATCTCGTGGAGCGAAAGGCACCAGGGAATGTCGTGATGATAGGTTCGATGTATGGGCAGGTCGGCTCGTATCCGGATACCTATGAAGGAATTTGCCCGGGAAGTCCGGTGTCATACCACGCTCTTAAAGGAGGTATCATTCATATGACGAGGCACCTCGCGGTATACTGGGCACCTGACAAGGTGAGGGTGAATTGCTTGAGTCCGGGCCCATTCCCCGGGCCCGGCATTGCCGATGATCTTGCGGGGCGACTCGCAGGGAAATCCCCGATGGGTCGAATGGGGCAACCGCACGAACTCAAAGGCGCTCTTCTCTTACTTGCGAGCGATGCCGGAAGTTACATCACCGGGCAAAACCTGACCGTTGATGGCGGTTGGACAGCCTGGTAGCTGCCTTCAAACAGCTTGCCTTCGAAATCTCCCCGAATCGTGCTAGGATGGATCCTATGATAAAACGATTTGTTTTTTTGGCACTGGTGGCCGGTTCGGTGGCGTTAGCGCCGGCAGAGGACGACCTGCGCAATTGGACGAACACGAGCGGGAAGACGATCTCCGCCGAGTTGATTGCACTCGATGGTGACAGTGCGACTCTAAAAATGGAGAACGGCCGAAAGTATGAGATTTTACTTTCAACTCTCAGTGAGGTGGACGGCGCGTTTGCGAGACAGTGGCAGAAAGATGAGGAGGCAGAAGCCGATTGGGCCGAAAGAGGTATCACCCTCGGAGTTCCCACTGAGGCCATTGTCGAATCGGCCTTTGATATCGATACGCCACCGACTCGTAAGGGCGAACTTCTCGGCTGGGCGGCGGGGATCGGAGAGTGGCGGGTTGAGGACGGTGCTCTCATCGGTGACGAAGTGGCGGAAGACAATCATCATTCATCACTCACACATCGAATCGAGGCGACCCACCTCATCATCACGGCGCAGGTTCAGCTGGGAACTGCGGAGCAGATTGCCTTTGCCTGCCGGGACACGGTGCCGCCTAATCTTCACCTCGCCCGCTTGTATATCACTGCGGACAAAATCTGGATCCAGCAAATGTCGGGAATTGCCAAAACGACGAAGGCTGAAAAACTGGTCACCAAAGAAGTCGAGCTCAAAACTGATGAGTGGTATGACGTCACCATTGAAATAATCGGAGATCAGTATCGCGCTAAAGTGGGAGACGCCGAGATTGAGGCCACTCACTCGCGCTTCGCCGACGGGAAAGGGATCGTCGCTTTGGTCAACAAAGGCGAGGGCGCCAAGTTTCGAAAGGTCGCGCTTTGGCACGCTAGAGCAGCGGAATAGAAGCGCGGCTCATCGCAACATCGCCTCGGTCATCCGGAGCGCTTCGAAGTTGGGTTTCACGGCGTGGACACGGTGCAATGGAACGCCGAGTTCCCGCGCGAGAGACGTGATTGCCACCGTAGGCCAGTCACGATCTTCAATTTTATCTGATCCGATCGCTTTGCCGATAAAGGACTTCCTCGAGGCGCCGAGAAGCAACGGGCGCTCTGCAATCACAAGCTGATCGAGATGCTTCAGCAAAGTGAGATTGTGCTCCTGAGTTTTACCGAATCCAATTCCCGGGTCATAAACAATTGCTTCCGGATCAATCCCTGCTTTAAGAAAAGCAGCGTGACGTTCGGTGAAAAAATTCCGGATCTCCCCGACAACATCGTCGTAAACAGGATCAGATTGCATTGTCCCTGGCTTACCCTGCATGTGCATGACGACAAGCCCGGCGCCGGATTTGGCGGCGAGGGTGATCATCTCAGGATCACGAAATCCAGTCACGTCGTTGATGATTTTTGCGCCGGCCGCAAGGGCTCTCTTCGCCACTTCCGGTTTTGAGGTGTCGATGGAAATGACTGCGTCTCGTTTCGATTGAGCGAGCGCTTCAATCACGGGAATGACGCGCTTGCATTCATCATCAATCGAAACTTCGGATGCTCCGGGGCGAGTTGACTCCCCACCGATATCGATGATCGCAGCACCCTCGTCGATCAATATCAGGGCTTGCTCGACGGCGGCGGTGACGGAATCGTAGCGGCCCCCATCCGAAAATGAATCAGGGGTCACATTGAGGATGCCCATGATCTCACCTTGCTTCGAAAAATCGAAGGTGTGATCCGCGCAACGCCATTTCATCGTATTGGTGACGCTACGGCGAGTCAGCTACTTGTCAGGTTAGGCAAGCGCCGGTTCGCGAGGACGGGTGTCTTCGGCTTCAGGTGAGTCCTTACCGCGGTTCGGCTTCTGAGGCTCGAGCCCGAGTTTCTGGAGGAGATTCAAATCCGCCTGCGACTGGGGATTACCCGTCGTGAGGAGCTTGTCTCCGTAGAAAATTGAATTCGCTCCTGCGAAGAAACAAAGCGTCTGAAGCTCCTCGCTCATTTGCTTGCGACCCGCCGAGAGTCGGACTTTCGCGTTAGGAATCGCAATGCGGGCGATCGCGATCATGCGAACGACTTCAAACGAATCAACGCCCTGGGACTCCGCAAGCGGCGTGCCGGGAATCGGAACGAGTGAGTTGATGGGAACGCTCTCTGGTTGAGGATTGAAATTGCTCAGAATCTCCAGCATTTTAATGCGGTCATCTGTTGTCTCACCGAGACCGAGAATTCCACCGGAGCAAACTGCCATTCCCGCATCCTGAACGTGACGGAGGGTATTGAGCCTGTCCTGAAAGGTGTGCGTTGAAACGATGTTCTTGTAGTACTCGGGGGAAGTATCGATATTGTGATTGTAAGCGGTCACGCCAGCCTCTTTCAGTTTTTGGGCTTCGATCTCACCGAGTTCACCGAGAGTGGTGCAGACCTCCATGCCGAGTTCGCTCACGCTCTCGACGATGTCGAGGACCTGATCAAATCGCTTCGTTCCGTCACGGACGCCTTTCCAGGCAGCTCCCATGCAAAAGCGGGTCGAACCGTTATCGAGGGCGTGCTGAGCCCGCTCCATAACCTCGTCTTTCTCCATGAGCCGCCCCGCATCGACCGTAGTCGTGTAGCGGGCTGACTGCGCACAGTAGGAGCAATCTTCCGAGCAACCGCCCGTCTTAATGCTGAGAAGCGTGCAAAGCTGAACTTCGTTTTCAGGCCAGTTGGCCTCATGAACTTTTCGTGATCGCTGGATCAGATCGAAAAAGGGAAGATCGTAGAGCTGTTTGAGTTCGTCGAACTGCATGATGTCAGGGCCGTAGTCGGTTGGTTTCGAATTGTCGGTAAGATCACCGATAAGGGACAAAATGAGACCACTAAATGAGCAAAAATCACCTCTTTGTTGCAAAAAAGAGCCTGATGAGGGCGGGAGAAGCCCATTCGCATGCGGTCGAGGCGAGGCTTAAGAGGGTTGAATGAGTGATCTGACCCGGTTGAGTGGGTGGTGATAACGGCTCCTCGATGCCCGGAATTCGCCAGCAGGTAGGTGCGAGCGGCCCGCTCGTTTCACGCTCTTATCATTAGCGGATTTGCGAGGGACAGGCCCGAATGGCGCTGAAGTCAGGCACTGGTAGCGATTATCGATTATCGATTAGGCTCCACAGGTGCCAATCGCAATACGTCCTTTGAAAGTTCGACGATGCGAAAAGAGAGGGTCTTTCCTTCGTCGATGATTTTCAACACGGTCTTATCAGACTCATCAATCTCCCACTTGCCGGGCTTGAAACCATGGCGGTCAGTTGGGTGGAGAAACATCGATTCGCAATTGCCGTCCGGAGAGAACCTGTAGGCCATTCTGAAACGGCTGGGAGGGAATACCTTGGATTTTGCAGGCCGGAATATTTTTTCTTTGGCGTTTGAGCCTTTCTCCTCCTCTCGGGAGTGAACCCAATGCTGCCACAAATTCTTGATCTCGACACCTTCGGGTGCCGCGTGTTCTTTTTCATCCACTGCCTTACCATTGTTGAGGCCGTTTCCCTTTGGCGGAGATTCTGCGAACGCGGTTGTTATTGTCAGAAACAACACAAATATTTTCAAGTTTACTTTCATATTGGTTGGGACACTGGGAGAGGAATCTTAGATAAATTCTTGCAGAACATGAATGATTCTATCCGAAGAAGCCGGGGTGGAAGAGGTGCGCTCTTCCACCCCGGCTTCTTGAGATACATTCCTTTGAACTTGAGCCGAGCGCCCGTTGCGCCCTATCACTCAGCCTTTCCTAGGATTGTATAAGGCCCGGATTCCGGGTCAATCTTAAACCGGCTGCCTTTCGTTCCTTCGACCTCGTCCCAGCTGGCATTGGTTTCTTCAAGATCGCTTCTGATAGCATTATTTGTCTGTCCCTTAAAACACAGCCTTTTTTCTGACTGGAAGGCTGGGAATACTCTGCTTGATTCTCAGCAGTATCCATCAACTTGACGCTGGTTCCGTCAATGGCCTTTAGCCGATGACCATACCAGAGGTGATGATCTTCGACGCGAGCATCAGCGTAATCTTCGATCTTTTTGGCAATGGAGTTCAAGAACTCTGAAGGCATGCGTCGACGGGCCTTGCAGTAGCCGGACGTATCAAACGCGGGTGGTTCCAAGCCGTTGGCCGAATACCACTTTTGAATCAATGTTAGTGATTTCTCACAGGATTCATTTTGCTCCAAGAGTTGTGAAGTCCATGCCCAAAACGTGATTACTTGAGGGAAAAGCCGTTCACGGGAATCGCTCGCGTTGGCTCTGAGCCAATCAATGGGAAGGATCTCACTAAAAAGGACCCCGAGATCGGTGATCGATTTTCCCAATGCGTTTTTTCGTTCCAGACGAAGTGCTTCGAGTTGACTGCGCTTAGACCGGCCATAGAATTTAGGTGAAACTCCCAGCAGGAAATTTGAATTGTTTTTCACACTCTCACTTTAATGATCCTTCGGGTTTTCACCCCTTTTTTCATCGAGAGGTGGCCTTAAGTCCGTGCCATTCTTGCCTGGCCCCCTACTTTCTCAGTGGCATCGGGCGGATCTGGGGCCGATTCACCCTCGACGTCCGCTTTGTCAAATCTTGTCGGTTGACCCCTAATTATTGTACTTTTTCAAGGGGTGCAATTTGGGATAGAGGAATTGTGAGGAATGTCCCCGACACACTGCTGGCCTTTTTCAAGGCACTTGACTTTTGACCAGCGACAACGATTCTTTTTTCATGTTTGCTCGTGAGCACAGTTTCCTGATGAGATTTTTCGCCATCCTTACCCTTGTGGTCTGGTCGGGGGCTTTCCATCATGATGCCTGGTTGGACCTGTTTGAGCTCGACCACCACCACGATCATCACGTTGTTGCGAATCAACAGAAGGCCCATCACCACGAAGGGCATTCGCATTCTGATGATTCAGGTCATGATCACCGTGATACCATCCCGCTGCCTGACACGCACACAGATCAGGTGACGTCAACGGTCGCCAAAGTTTCGGTCGATGGTCCTAGGCAAATTACGGGGACTGATTTTTGTCTTCTCTTCGCCGTAGCTCATTTTCTGTATGGCCCGTCCGTCACTGAAATCGGACATCCGCCTCCTCAGGAAAATTTGGATCACAATCCACCGGCACTGATCCTGCTGGCCCACAGCGTTCAGTCGAACGCACCTCCTGCACTTTCCTAACGGACGTCTTCTCCCCGTCGGAGAATTGTTGTCTGTTTTCTCACGTCCGTTCTGCGCTTTGTCGTCGCGTGAGTGTAATCCGCTTTTTTTACGAGGCTTTGCGGACTCGTGTAATTCTCTCTCAAAAACATTTTAACTTATCTATCAAAATTCATGATTCATTATTTACCTGACAACTACCCGGATCGCCTAAGGGCAATCTTTTCCGGCCTGGTTGGGGGATTGGCATGTTCTGCGATGCTATTGCTCGCCGGATGCCAGACTTACCAACCGGAGGCGCTAGCGCGTGCAGTCCACAAGGAAGAATTCAAGTCGCGGCAAGCATCGAGCGAAAGCGTCAAAAAATTTGCGAAGCGACTTGGGGAAACGACTTCCTACAACCAAGCTTTCGATGCCAGCAACGGTCTCTCTCTCGGTGAGGGTGAAACGGTAGCACTTGTGTTTAACCCTGATCTACGTGTTGCTCGTCTTCGGGCAGGTGTGGCCGAGGCGACAGCTGAGTACGCAGGTCTCTGGGACGATCCTACGTTCAGCTTCAATGTGCTGAATATTAGATCGAGCGTTCCAGATCCCTGGATTATTGGCTCGGCATTGTCCTTCACCCTTCCGATCTCCGGACGCCTTCGTGTTGAGAAGGCTCGAGCTGAGGCAGCGAAGCACGCTGAATTGGAACGGGTCGCGGAGACTGAATGGAAGATCCTTCGTGATGTCGCCGACGGATGGTTGTCGTGGTCTGCACAAAAACATCAGTTGCAGCAGACAGAATCAATTCTTGTAGCACTCGATTCCGTTGTCGGTTCGACTTCCAAGCTGGCAAGGGAGGGTGAACTACCTAAGACCGAAGCAGCGCTGTTCACCATTGAACGGGCGAGTCGCGAGGCAGAGCGGGACCGGTTTCGAGGAGCGGTGGCGGAAAGCGAGCAGAAACTCCGGTCAATGATGGGACTTTCTCCGAGCGCCCCATTGAAGATGATTTCGACCCTCTCTGCAGGAAGGGATGTATCAAACGCAAAGGAACCAAACGAAGGAAATCCAACTCTTACCCGACTCCGTAGTGAGTATGCAGTAGCTGAGCAAACCCTTCTACGGGAAATCAGAAAGCAATACCCTGATCTCACATTTGGTCCCCAGACCCAGATCGAGCAAGGTCAGTCGAGCATCGGGTTTGTCAGTGGGATTCCGATACCTATTTTGAACGCTAACAAAGGAGGCATCGCTGAAGCACGAGCAGAGCGTAAAGTTGCCCGCGCCATCTACGAGACTGAATACGAGAAAATGGTGGGACGACTCGCGGCACTTCATTCCCGACTCGACGCTATCAATAATCGTCGAACAACCATCAATGAAAACTTAGTGCCATTGGTAGACCGTCAGGTTTCCGATGCGAACCGGCTTCTTGCCCTCGGTGAGGGAAGCAGCCTCGTATTGCTGGAGAGTCTCCTGCGATCATCGGAGGCAAAACTGCAGCTCGTCAGTATCCAACTTGACGACGCTCTAGCGAAAAATGAAATCCGGTACCTCGTTGGTCCCGACAATCGCAAATAAATTTTACTTACTATATGAAACCATTTTCTTTTTATACTATTCTAATCGCATTCCTGATTCCGTTGCTGTCTGGCTGCGGTCGTGACGAAATTGCTGGGGCAACTTCCGGCGATGAGGGTGAAGGAGACACCCCAACTAATCGGGTAGAAATCCCTTCTACTGTTCGGAACAATCTGGGAATCACCTTTGCCAAAGTTGAGCGACGAAGTCTTGCTACTACGATTCGTGTGCCGGGTTCGTTTGAGTTGCAACCTCTTGCAAAACAAGAATATCGACTCTTGCTCGCGGGCAGTGTGGAGTTTGCGGTGAACCAGTTTGACGAAGTAAAACCGGGCACAGTCCTATACCGGTTCCGTTCTCAGGAGTGGTTGGAACTGCAGTCGCAGATTGATCTGGCAAGGGCATCTCTTGATCAGGCTCGCTCTCACTACAACACGGTGGAGGCGAGAATTCAGGCTTTGAAGTCTGCCGAATTCAAGCGAGCAGACCTTGAAACACAGAGCGCAGATTTGAAAGCTGATGTCGCCAAAAGTGAAGTGGAATTACAAGCCGCTTTAAACAGAGCGGCAAGAATCCTGAATTTTCACGTCTCCTCGAATTCCAATGGGATTACACCGGACGATCTACTTGCTGAGGTGGAGAAAGAGGGACGGTCGATGCCGTATTACCAATCAGTCGACAGCATTGAGGTTACGGCAACACAACCCGGTTTCGTTGACTCGCTCTCAGTGTCGAACGGAGCCTTTGTTGAGGGCGCGTCGCTCATCTTGACTACGGTCGATCAGAAAAAAGTGCGATTTCGGGCACTTGGTTTGCAGGCGGATCTAGCTCAGTTCTATGGTGTCGGAAGAGTTCAAATTGTTCCCCCACAGGGGAATGGATCCAACATTAACGACTCCGTTGACGCAGACTTTAAAATCGGGCTGACGGCGGACCCTAACCAGCGAACAGTCACACTTTTTGCGATACCGACGGAACTCCGTTCCTGGTGTCGCCCCGGTGTGTCGGCGTTCGTTGAAGTGGCTGCCGATTCGACTGGCGGCATTGTCCTTGCCATTCCGAGATCGTCGGTAGTAAAGGACGGGATCACTCACGTGTTTTTCAAGCGTGATCCGGCTGATGCCAACAAGGCGATCCGAGTCGAAGCCGATCTCGGTGTCGATGATGGACGCTGGGTGGAGGTGAAAAGTGAGGTTGGTCCGAACGACGAAGTCGTCCTCGACGGCGTCTATGAATTGAAGCTTGCCACGTCTCAGAGCGGAACTGCCCAGAAAGGTGGACATTTCCATGCGGACGGAAGCTACCACGCCGAGGAGGAGGGAAACTGATGCTGTCTCGATTAATCAAATTCTCCCTGGACCACGCATCGCTGGTTCTCTTGATGGCTGCCGTTATGCTGGTGACCGTCGTCGCACGGATCAAATATACTCCCGTGGATGTCTTTCCCGAATTGAATGCCCCTACGGTGGTCATCATGACGGAAGCTCCCGGGTTGGCTGCTGATGAAGTAGAGCAGTATGTCACGTTCCCGATCGAAACCTCTGTCAATGGTATGCCCGGGATTCGGCGAGTTCGAAGCACTAGCGCGATCGGACTTTCAGTCGCCTATGTGGAGTTCGATTGGGGCACCGACATCATGACAGCGAGGCAGCTCGTGTCCGAGCGACTCGACTCGGTACGAGAAGATTTGCCTCCGGATGCTCATGCTGAGATGACCCCGATCACATCGATCACCGGTGAAATCATGTTGCTGGCGGTGTCATCACCTGACCAAACAATGAGCGATCTGGAAATCAGGGCCTACGCGGAATATGAACTCCGAAACAAGCTCCTCGGCATTGCTGGAGTGGCTCAGATATCTGTCATTGGTGGCGAACTTCCGGAATACCAAGTCGTCGTGAATCAGGATAAATTGCGTCTCTACGGTTTGACCATCGAGGACGTTGCGAAAGCTGCAGGAGCGAGTCACAGCACGCTCAGTGCGGGCTACATTCCAGATATCGAATCGCTGGAAATGCCTGTGCGACAAAGTGGAAGTGTGCGTTCAGTCAAGGATGTCGCGGGAACTCTCATCAAATATCAGGATCAGTTCCCCGTGACAATCGGGCAGGTCGCGGAAGTCAAAATTGCAGCTGCCCCCAAACGAGGCACGGGAGCCGATGGCGGAAAACCGGCCGTCGTGATGACCGTTCAGAAAGCCCCCGGGACGAACACCCTCGCCATTACCGAGCGAATTGACGAGATGCTTGATGAGTTGGAACCGTCGCTTCCCGAGGGGATTCACATAAACCGCAACATCTTCCGGCAGGCTGATTTCATCAGACTGTCTGTTAAGAATGTGATTCACGCCTTGAGAGATGCGGCCATCATCGTTTCGGTCATTCTGATACTGTTCCTTCTGAACGTCCGGACGACGCTGATCACGCTCACTGCTATTCCGCTCTCATTGGGTGTCGGTCTGCTCGTTCTGGATTGGATGGATCAGACGATCAATGTCATGACACTGGGAGGTCTGGCCATTGCTGTTGGAAGTCTCGTTGATGACGCGATCATCGATGTTGAGAACGTGTTTCGCCGACTGAATCAGAATGCATCCCGACCCGAAGCTGAGCGCCTGCCGCGGCTTTCCGTGATCCTGAGTGCGAGTAACGAAATTCGACCGGCGATGGTTTTCGCTACGGTTATTATCGTTCTCGCATTCTTACCGCTCATGTTTCTGGAGGGAATTGAGGGGCGTTTTTTCCGTCCCCTCGGCATTGCATTTGGCATCTCTATCATCGCGTCGCTGCTGGTTGCATTAACCGTGACTCCGGCCATGTGTCGCTATCTCATGAGAGGACGTAAGAACCATTCAGAGTCGGACGATTCCGGTCTTGTTCGTTGGCTGAAACGTTTCTATCAACCGATGGTCACCTGGGCGATTCGATTCAGGAAAATGGTAATCACTGCTGCCATCGTTGCTACCGTTGTCGCTGTGTGGCTGGGCAGCACTTTCGGGAAGTCATTTCTTCCGGAGTTCAACGAAGGTACGTTTACAGTGGGGCTGTTCGCGACACCGGGAACCTCTCTGGTTGCCAGTGATCGCATTGCCCGTGCGATTGAGGCGCAGTTGCTTGCGTTGGACGGAGTCAAGAGCGTGACCCGCCGGACTGGCCGGGCGGAGCGGGACGAGCATGCTGAACCTGTGAGCAATTCGGAGATCGATGTCACCGTTAAACCCGAATTCCGAAAGAAGGAGGTGCGAGCAGAAATCAGCCAGATTCTCGAGAGCGTTCCGGGTGTCACTACCAACATTGGTCAGCCGATTGAGCACCGTCTCAGTCACATTCTCTCAGGAACTCCAGCGGCGATCGCCATCAACGTTTACGGGGATGACCTCGCGAAGCTTCGAGTCATTGCCAAGGAAATCGAAGGGGCTCTGAAACCACTTCCTGGAACCCGGGATGTCGCAGCAAACAGGGAGGTGATGATTCAGTCCTTACCGGTGCGCTATCGGCCTGAAGACCTGGCGGCCTATGGCTTGACTCCACTTTCTGCCGCGCAGCAAGTGAGAAATGCCATTTTCGGTGCAAAGGTGGCTCGAATTAATGAAGGCGTCAGGAGGTATGATCTCGCCGTCCGCCTCGATGAATCGGAGCGGGATGAATTACGCGATTTGCGTAATCTGGTTCTTCTCGGTGAAGGGGGCGCACAGGTGCGTCTTCATGAAGTTGCCGAGATTGGCCCTGAGATGACTTCGAATCTGGTCGCCCGTCAAAATGCTCAGCGAAAGGCAGTCGTTACCCTGAACATTGATGAAGGTTACAACCTCGGGCACATAGTCGGACAGGTGCGCGAGCTGGTTGATCCCATTGTTCAGCGATATGGTTACACGGTGCAGTATGGTGGCCAGTTCGAGGCTCAACAGGCCGCAAGCCGGACGATTTTTGTCTTCAGCGGACTCGTTGTCTTCATCATGGCGTTGCTCCTGCAACTGGCGATTGGCTCACTTCGTGTTGCTCTGTTAGTGCTGGTCAATTTGCCCTTGGCCCTGATTGGCGGAGTTGTGGCAATCTACCTTGCTGAATCGCCCAATGTGTTCAGTAATACGATAGCGCTTTTCGGAATGGGTGGACACTATACCGCTCCGGTCATTTCCATTGCGAGCATGGTCGGTTTCATCACCTTGTTCGGTATCGCCGTGCGAAACGGAATTCTGCTGGTCAATCACTACGACCATCTGATGAAGCATGAAGGTAAGACGATGTATGAGGCCATTGTGCAGGGATCGTCGGAGCGACTCGTTCCGATCTTGATGACCGCCCTCACCGCTGCGCTGGCCGTTGTTCCGATCGTGCTAAAGGGCGATCAACCGGGGAACGAGATTCTCGCCCCGCTCTCCGTTGTCATACTTGGAGGTCTTCTTTCGTCTACCTTCCTCAATCTCATCATTGTCCCGGCGGGATATGCGGCAATTCACCGCGTGTCCGCCAGTAACCCAAACCCAAACCCAAACCCAAACCCAAACCCAAACCCAAACCCAAACCCAACACCCAAACCAGAACCCCGAGACAAAAATGAATAACGTAAAAGAAATGAAAAGAATTATCACAGCGAGTTTGACTCTAATGGTCATCGGTTGCGGTCTTTCCACTGCTATCGCTCAATCCTCTAAGGAAGCAGAGAAAGATCACGGGCATGCTCACGACGAAGCCCTTCTTGGTATGTTCGATATCGATGGTATCACCGTCGAGGCGAAGCAAGGACACGGAAACGTTGAGGCCGGAAAGGAAGGGCACCTTGTCATAAAGTTGCCATACAAGGATAAAGGCGAAACCGTATTGCGCGCCTGGATCGGCACCGAAGACCGGACCATGTCGGCTACTGGCAAAGGTGAGTATGCCCCATCACACGACGACTACGACATCCATGCCGTCGCTCCGAAGCCACTGCCTAAGGATGCCAAGTGGTGGTTAGAAATCGAGAAGCCGGACGGCACCAAAGTAGTGGGATCAATCCCGCTGCTCAAGGACGTGAAGAAAGCCGAATAAAAGGAGCAAATCCATTCCGACAAACGGATGCGCTAAATCGAGCGTGTCCGTTTGCACGGTCGATGGGATTTTAACTGCCTCAAATTGTATCACAAAACCAATGAAAAAATATACGCTCTCAACAGTAGTCGCCGTCCTGTCACTGATCACAGCATTCGTTTCTTTAGCGCTATCCGCAGGCGTTGAGTTTCTCTTTCAGACAGAAGCAAATTTCAACGAAATACTTACACATCACTTAGTAGAAGCAGTAGTGCTAGGCCTTTTCATTTGGGCCGTGTTGAGCTTCTCTCTCAATCGTGTTCTTGCCGCCCCTTTGCGGGAAATCTTCGTGTCACTTTACGCGATCGGTAAGGGGGATGAGACTCCCATTACCGTTTCAACGCGGATCGAAGAGCTCTCGAAGATCGTCGACGGAATCAACGTAATGCTGAGAGTTCAAGAGGGAAGTAAAAGAAGAGAACATCAGAAAAGAGAACTCCGGAGAAGCATAGGGGCAGATTCATAGAGCTCCTCAAAATTTAATCTATACATGCTTCGAATTTGAGAGGGACAGGTGAATTATCCTCTGTTAATGAACCTTACTTACCTGACGCCTCACTGAGGATTCGGTCAGAAGCAGGGATTGAAATCCCGGCCTAAAATGAAGGGTCACTTCGCGACCATGGTTGGATAAGGATATCGATGGTATTTCGCTGGCTTCGAAGCGCTTGGCGTCTGCGCCGGCCTCACGGGGACCGGCTACAAGGAATGGACGTGAGAAAGACGGAATGAGTTTCATTCCGCTACTGGGGTGATTCGGTTCGTGATGCGGTAGCGGAACGAATGTCGTTCCGGGGAGAGCCTCGGGCGGGTCGGTTGCGAGATGGCCGCTCTGCCGCTGATCTCTCTCTGGAAGGTTTGTTTTTTTGGGCCTTTTTGCGGCTAGCCTCTTCGGCAGATTGATCAGGGAGCGATTTGTCAGGGTGAATTATGCCCCGGTAATGAACCGGCCTCCATCGAGAGAACCAAGTCCCTCACACGTAACTTTTCGCGCTGCGAAGCGAGTGTCATTCGATTCTGTTTCTCACGCGGTGACGCATATCAGCTTCTGGTAGCAAGTTGGAAGGATTGCGTTGATTCTATTGGCTCATGATCAGAGCTTTTGACCGTTTGCTGCGAATAGCAGGTGTGTGTTTTTTCTCCTTCTTTTCCGGTGTCGCTTTTCTGGAAGCGGGTGAGGAGATCGTCCTTGAAGTATCTCCCGGGAGTCAGTTTTCGAATTTGACTGCGGCGCGGGATGAGATCCGAAAGCGGCGAGCGAAATCGCCGGAGGCACGTTTCCGGGTTGTCGTTGAAGACGGCTTTTATCCCGAAGAAGAACCACTCCGATTCACGTCTGAGGATAGCGGTCTTCCGGGGGCACCTGTTATTTACGAAGCGGCTCCCAGAGCTGAGCCGGTGATTTCGGGAGGACGGAAGATAGCCGGATTTTCGGCTCGGGCCGATGGATTGTGGGAAGCCGAGGTTTCTCCTGAATGGCATTTCGAGCAGTTGTGGGTCAATGGGAAGCGTGCGGTCCGCGCCCGGGAGCCTGACAGTTCATTTTTCTATCTGCGAAATGGTCGTGAGAGAGTTGAAACGAAGGATGGGAAAACGATGGCGCGTCAGAGTCTTATCGTGGATCCGGAGAACATTAGATCTCTGGCGGAATCGGCTCCGGAGGATCGCTCTCGCGCTCAGATATTGCTTTTCCACAAATGGGACAACACCCGAAAGTTCATTGACTCCGTTGATGGGAAAACGGGCCAGATCGGAATTTCAGGGCGTGCTATGAAAGGGCACAATCCGCTCACACGCGGAACCGTCTACGTGCTGGAAAATTTTCGTGCCGCGCTCGATGAAGCGGGGGAGTGGTATCGCGCAGAGAAGGGGACTCTTTTGTATAAGCCTCTCCCCGGCGAGGAAATTGAGGGTCTGGAGGTGATTGCTCCCGTGATTGATCAACTTATCGTTATCGAAGGCGATCCGGATGCAGGGGAATTCGTGGAGCATATCGAGTTTCGAGGTCTTTCCTTTTATCATACCGGTTGGACCACTCCGGCGACGGGATTTGATCCGTCTCAGGCGGCATCGACTTTGGAAGCGGTTGTTCAGATTGACGGTGCGCGAAAGATCGGATTTGATCAGTGCCGGTTTGGTCATACCGGGATCTACGGGATGTGGTTTCGAAAAGGGTGCCACGACAGCTACGTGACTCGCAGCGATTTCCATGATCTCGGAGGAGGAGGGATCCGGATCGGAGATATGCGAACCCCTTCCCATGAAAACGAGAAGACTCATCACATCACTTTTCACAACAATATCGTGAGACATGGGGGGCGGACTTTTCCCTGTGCTGTCGGAGTTTGGATTGGTCAAAGCTCGGACAACACGGTGAGTCATAACGAAATCGCGGATCTCTTTTACACCGGTGTCTCGGTCGGGTGGCGTTGGGGATATGAGGGCGGAGAGGCGCTGAGGAATCGGATCGAGTACAATCATATTCATCATCTTGGCCAGGGGTGGCTTTCGGATATGGGCGGGGTTTACACGCTCGGGCCATCGAGAGGAACGACGGTGAGTCATAATCGTATTCACGATATCCTGTCATGGAGCTATGGAGGGTGGGGACTCTACAATGACGAGGGAAGCACTGGCATTCTCATGGAAAATAATCTCGTCTACCGGACTCGCTCCGGCGGGTATCATCAGCATTACGGAAAAGAGAATCTGATTCGGAATAACATTCTTGCTTACGGAACGGAATATCAGATCAAACGCTCCCGGGTCGAGGAGCACCTCTCGTTCACCTTTGAACGCAATATTGTGTTCTGGAAAGAAGGGGAGTTGCTGCATGGTTCCTGGGACGACGACGGTGTTGAAGCGAATCACAATCTCTACTGGAAGAGCGGAAAGGGAGCCGTCGAATTTTCGGGGAAGAGTCTTCGTGATTGGCAGGAGTCGGGGAGAGAGATCGGCTCTCTCGTCGTGAACCCGGGCTTTATCGATCCAGAAAAGGATGACTTCAGGCTTTCTGCCGCATCGCCCGCTACTCGCCTCGGTTTTATCCCGTTTGATACTTCGAAAGCCGGTGTCTATGGGGATGACTCGTGGGTTCGTCATGCCGCTTCGCTTGTGATGCCGGCGATGAAAGATCCTCCCCCGCTGCCTCCGATGGAGTGTTATGAGGATTTCGAATGGGGTAGCTTGCCGCCGTCATCGTCAGTCAGTGTCGATGAAAAATTTGGGAACGTTAGGGTTGTTGATTTTGATTCCGCTCATTCCGGAAAAAAGGCACTGCATTTCACTGATATCGCGGGACAGGAACGGAGCTACCTCCCTCTGCTTGTTATTTCTCCCAATCACGAGAGAGGAAAGACAACGTGCCGGTTCTTTTTGAGGATGGGGAAAGACGCGGTCTTTCAACATGAATGGCGTAATCGCGAAACCGACTACCGGGCGGGTCCGAGTTTGTGGGTGGAAAATAATCAGATCCGGTTCGCGGGGCACGACCCTCTACCGTTTCCGGTTGATCAATGGGTTGGAGTCGAAGTGGAGGCGGCGCTGGGAGCTGAGGCCGGAACCTGGACCCTGACATTGACTTCTCCAGAAGGGGAAAAGAAACGCTTTGAAAATCTGCCAAACGTCCACAAAGAGTGGAAGTCTCTGGAATGGCTCGGATTCGTCAGCCAGGCGAATAACAACAGTGAGTTGTGGATTGATGATTTGGAAGTGCGCCACGATTAATGGGGCGAGGGCAGCGCAGGGAGGATGAATTGATTAAAATTCAGATTGGATTTCCAGTGTGGGACGATCATTCTTCTTTTCATGATTCGTCACACCCTCCTCCTGCTTTGCCTCACGCTTGGCACTTCACTTTCATACTCCCAACTTCCTCCTCAGGGCGAAATCAGCCAGCTTCCGGACGCGGAAGCGGCGAAAACGATTTCTCTGAATCCGGAGTATTTCGTGATCGGTGAATCGCTTGCGAAGGGAAAAGAAAAACTCCCGCTTTTGATTGTTCTTCATGGCGGGGGCGGGACCGGGCTGGAAATCAACAAAGTAAAAGGGATGCCTCTGCGTCTCACTCGCCCTCTCGGAGAAGCGGGGATCGATTCTCTCATTGTCGCTCCCCAGGCCGCGAAGAGTCCTATCAAAGAGGGTGCGAAAGGCGGTTGGATCGCCGCCGATCTCAATGTGCTTTTGGCTCACCTTCTCAAGACCTTGCCGGTCGACCCCGATCGCGTTTATCTGACCGGTTCGAGTATGGGTGGCTACGGAACCTACACCTGGGCCGGCGTGAATCCCGAACACTTCGCTGCGATTGCCCCCATCGTCGGAGGACTCGGTGCGCTCGGGCCAAAAGACATCACTCCGGATCTCGAATTATGGGGAAAGAACCTCGCGACGCTCCCGATGAAAACCTACTACGGAGCGCAGGACAGAGTTGTTCCTGCCGATAGAGGCGAGATGATTCTCAAAGCGATCAAAAAGGCGGGAGGCACTCAGGCCGAATTGATTATTTTTGAAGACATGGGTCACAATGCGGGCCAGCGCCCTTATTCTGATCCGGAGTTCTTTCGCTGGCTCTTCAGCCACCGGCGGGAGAAACAATAGCGGAGTCAGCTTTCCAGCTTAGCCAATTCCTTCTCCAGCCCTTCGCAAACCGTCTCCAGCACTTTGATGCGGGCGTAGCGTTTGTCGTTGGCTTCGACGAGTGTCCAGCGGGCGCGGAAAGTGCTCGTTCGCTCGATCATTTCGTTGACCGCGGCTTCGTAGGCGTCCCACTGTTCGCGGTTCCTCCAATCCTCTTCGGTGAGCTTCCACTGCTTGTGGGGAAGCTTTTTACGGCGTTCGAATCGTTGGCCTTGCTCCTCCTTCGTGATGTTCATCCAGAATTTGAGCACGACAGTGCGATTGCGAACGAGCTGGGCTTCGAAGTCGTTGATCTCGGCGTAGGCGCGCATCCACTCTCCCTCTGTCGCGAAGCCTTCGACCCGCTCGACCAGGACCCTGCCATACCAGGATCGGTCGAAGATAGTGACACGTCCGGCCATGGGAATGTGGCGCCAGAACCTCCAGAGGTAGTGATAGGAAAACTCCTCAGGTGATGGCTTCATGATCGGGATGACCTGGGAAAGCCTTGAATCAAGACCGGGAATGATTCGCCGAATCGCTCCTCCTTTTCCCGCCGCGTCCCATCCTTCAAAAGCAATCACAGTTGAGATGCTGGCATCCTGAGCCTGACGGGAAAGCTGACTGAGCCTGCCCTGCAATTCTTCGAGCCGGGCCGAGTAGTCTGCTTTGGGAACACTCAGAGTCATGTCGAGTTGGCTCAGAATTGTCACTTCCGGTGAAGGATTGTATGAGAGATCAGAGACTCGGATCGATTCTGACTGGGCGGGTGAGGGTGCCTGAGGTGGTTCTCCGCTACCGCTCATCTGCCGCTTGTGCCGACGGATTCTTTCGAGAAGGGTTCCCGCAACGGAGAGGGTTCGGTAGCGCTCATCGGCTCCCTCAACGATGTGCCAGGGGGATTCTCCCCGGCTTGTTTTGGTGATGGCTCGTTCCGTTGCTTCGGTGAAATCGTCGTATTTCTCCCAGTTCTCCCAATCCTTTTCTTTCACTCTCCAGCTCGTCAGGGGATCTTCTTCGAGCTGTTGGAAGCGCTCCTTTTGAGCATCACGCCCCAGGTGCATCCAGAATTTCACAATGAGGACACCATCGTCGGTGAGTGCTTTTTCAAAGTTGAGGATTTGGTCAAGTTCCTCGTCAAATTCGGCGTCGGACGTGCCATTGTGAACGCGGTTCAGGATGGGATCCGAATACCACGCACTCAAGAAGAAGCCGATGCGACCGTGGGGGGGGAGATCCCGCCAATAGCGCCAAAAGGGAGGTCGTTGCGCCGCTTCATCGGTCGGTTTTCCATAGGCTCTCGCGACGAGCCAACGTGGATCGAGCCACTCGTGAAGAAGATTGATCGTCTCACTTTTGCCTGCTCCGTCGACCCCTCCAAAAAGGACAATGACCGGGAAATTCAGCTTTGTCAGGGCGATCTGCGTTTCGAGCAGTTCCTGCCTCAGGGGAGGCGCTTTTTCGGCGTAATCCTCTTTCGAAACTTTGCGATCAAGCTCGGCGGTATCAAACATGGTGCGGTTAGATTATAGGAGACCTTATTCCGGATGGGCGAGGCAAACATCAGAAAAGACGGAAAATTGGATTTTTCTCCCTTTTCTTGTGGCCCGCGGTTCCCTTTTAATCCAGAGCGATGCAACTGAATTGTAAGGGGTTCATCATGGCTCCATCAAAAGCCTTCTCTGATTCCGGTCTTTGTTCTACGATAACGAACGCGCTCCTTCAGAGAGAGTGCTCTAATGATACCCTGATGGAATGAATATCCCCGCGATCACTGGAGTCATTCGACGCCGCATCCTTCTCAACTATCGAGTTGCTCCGGAGGCGGTGAAGCGGATTCTTCCCGGTAATTTCCAACCGAAGCTTGTAAATGGCTACGCAATCGCCGGGATTTGTCTGATTCGATTAGAGTGCGTGAGGCCGAGGGGATTGCCGTCATTTATCGGCTTTTCCAGTGAGAACTCAGCGCATCGGATTGCGGTGGAATGGGAAGATGGCGGAGGCGATACCAAGGAAGGGGTATTCGTTCCTCGCAGAGACACCAATTCCCTCCTTAATTCACTGGCAGGAGGCAGGGTGTTTCCCGGCGTCCATCACCACTCGAAGTTTATGGTGCAGGACAGCAACGGAAAAATTTCGATTCGTGTCCTAGCTGATGATTCTGACTTCTCTCTCGTTGACCTCGACCTTGAGGAATCGGAAAGCTTCCCGAGCGATTCGATTTTCAGTTCATTGGATGAGTCTTCCCGCTTCTTTGAAGCCGGGGGCGTAGGATATTCTTCGCGTCCGGATTCGTGCAAGCTAGACGGATTGTTGCTCAAAGTTCCGAAGTGGAAAGTCGTCCCGCTTGCTGTGAAGCGGGTAGAATCGAGTTTCTTTGATGATAGGGAGATTTTTTCCGACGACCAGATTCAGTTCGATCATGCTCTTCTGATGCGAGATATTCAGCACGAGTGGCATTCTGAGCCGGGCATGATCGCGAAGGAGATCGTCAACTGACAAGGAATTGATTCCATTTCTGAAGTTAGATTTATGAGGTGGAGCAACATTATAAATTCATGATTCGAAGTGCGACGGCAGAGGATGAACCGGCAGTTCAAGAACTTATTTTCGCGATTCTTGAATCCTACGGACTCAATCCCTCACCGGAGGATACGGACGCTGACCTTTATGACTTGCGAGGTTTCTATTTTGATGGCGGGGGCGATTTTTCAGTGATGCGGGACCGTGACCAGATAATTGGCACAGTGGCTCTTTTTAACTTGGGGAGTGAGGTGTGCGAATTGAGAAAGATGTATCTGGATCCCGATTATCGTCGGCGTGGACTCGGGAAGCAGCTTCTGGACTATGGGCTCGCGAAGGCGGGAGAATTAGGGTTTAAGCGGGTGACTCTAGAGACGGCATCCGAACTCAAAGAGGCCGTCGCCTTATATGAAAGCTACGGCTTCAAGCGCATCGAGCCGGAACATCTCGCGCCCCGTTGCGACATCGCGATGAGCTTGGACCTCTGAGGTGGGGGGGGCTGATTGCCCCGGTTTTCCCCTTCGCCAGGCAGCCTCTCGCTGGGGTGCCTTCCCTCAGGCTTGAGCTAGGGAAATCAAGTGGTCTGCGTGAGTCTCTCCCACTTCTCCCGGCGCGAGAAGGCCACCATTCGATCACTCGGCGAGTGATGGCGGTTTGCACATTTCACTTTATTCGGGCGACGATTAACGATCCTTGCTCCTCTGCCTCGGTAAAGGATCGCGCAAATTTGGTCGCGTAGTGACCTTTCATTTTAGGCAGGGATTTCAATCCCTGTTTTTGGACAATAGCGTTAGCAGAGCGTCCGGAACGGACGGAGCAAAGCGTCCGGAACGGACGGCTTATTACCAGGTTGGTCGAGCGATCTAAAGGCTCGGCTGAGTCGCTTCGCTGCGAAGTAGTGAGGTGATGCGGGTCTATATCGGACCAGGCGGCTCGATGGGGACTTCTTGCTCTACCGTGGGGGAAGCCCCGATGCCTCCAACCTCGTTAATTGCTCCAGCGTCCGTCGCCCGAGACGAAGGGAAGTATTTGGCGCCACGTTTCGGAGTAGTCGGTTTTGCCGATGGCACCGATCATCTTCTGGCCGGTTTGGCGCTTCCACTCTTTGGTGAAGGATTCAGCACTGTGGCAGCCCCAACTCTTGCAGTAAGCACCTTTAGCGAAAACCTTACGATCAATCTTCCTGAGGTCTCTCTGGTGAAGAAACACTTTCGAAGCGCCAAGAATATGGTTGCTGTAGTCGAGTACAAAACAGAATTTGTTGGAGTGCCCAAAGTATTCGAAGCCTGAAACCTTCATCTCGCGGCGATCTTGTCCCGTGTTGAGATAATCGATAAGCTGCGCGGTGGTATCGTACCAGATGAGCTTGATTTTGTATTTGTCGCGAACGCTCTCAATGTTCGCGATGAGGGGATCGCCGTCTTCTTTTTCACGGGCTTCGTAGCCGGGGCGATAGACGAGCCAGGTAATGTTGATCTCGTCGTTGGTGGCCTTTTGGAGCTGCTGTATGCGGATACGGGCGGTGCGGATGAAGTTGCCCCACCACTGATCATGGCGGTGAGCCTCGCGGCGGTAGTTTTCCCAGTAGCGGAGGGCAGGGCCGCCCGAGATGAGAATATACTCATCGTTCGGGTCGAGTGCTGCGTTGGCGGTTTGTCCGAAACTGCCGAAAAGCAGAGCAGCGATAATGACGGTGATGAAGCTGGACGTTTTCAGAAACATGATCCCAAATCAGGTGATTGTTTTAATTTCGGCAGATCTCAATATTAGCTTCCGCTGTTGCAAACGCAACCGGCGTGAATGAACGAGACCTCGGCGACGGTGACCCGCGGGAAATTCAGCTCAGACCAACCCGTTGGCTGAGACGATGGATGAACTGATAAACGATATGTTCGCGGCGCTCGTCTTCTTTTTTCTGTTCTTCCTGTTCACGGATTTCCGCATCATATTTCACGAGTTTCTGGTGGTGACGGTTGATGCGTCCTACAAACCAGCGCCAGGTGCTTCCGGGTTGTCCATTTTCCATGAGAAAATGAGGGCAATTCTTGTTGGGCGTTTCGTACCCTTCGCGAGGCCAGTGGTAGTGAGCACGGATGTTTTCGATGGGGATTTTGTGATGATACATCAAAGACGCCGCGAGCTTGGCGGTGCGATCCATCGTCGCGAGTTGGTTGTTGCCCTTGTGCTCGCACATTTCAATGCCGATGGAATAGCGATTCCCGGGGCCGTCAAAGTCGGCATGTTCGCCGCGCTCGTCTGTTGGAATGTGCTGGATGATGGCGTCGTCCTGAACTGTGAAGTGCCAACATAGGTACCCGCAAACCCCGCCGCGGAGGGCACCGCGCTTCAGGGCCTTGGCGTGGGCGTAGGCATCGCCGGTGTAGTTTTGGGTGCTGTGTATCGTGATGTATTGCGGATCCAATTTACGGAAAAGGCGGCGACCAAACTTTCCCTTTTCGATGAGATCGATTTTCAGGTTCAGTTGCTTGTGCGCTTCGTCCGGATTCTCGGCAACGTCAGCGATCGCTCCCATTTCGCGTTCCCAGATTTCACCTTTTGGACTTGTTGAAGTGGTCTTACAGGCGGAAACCGCCATGAAAGCACAGACAAGACAGATAGCGGTGAAGGCACCTACGAATTTTTTCATGAAGTGGGACGATTAAAGAACGAAACAATAGATTAGAATCACAGAGGTAAATTTACAAATTTAATTAAAAAAACTGAAAAGCTCATCAGTATTGATAGTTAATTTTAATTAAGTTGGCTGAATCGGCCTTAATTTTTAAAAATATTTAGCGGCCTTATCGCTCCAAAATTTCGACTTCATAGCCATCGGGATCCGTTACAAACGCCATTTTTGATTTCGCGCCTGAGGGAAAAGCTTCTCTCCAGTCTTCCGGCCAGATTTCGATCCCGTCTTTTTCGACTTTATCGCAATAAGCGACAATGTCCTCAACCCCGACCGCGGTGTGCATGAGGTCTTCCGGGAATTCGACTTTGAAATCGGGTGAGTAACAGAGCTCCAGAAAGTGGTCGTTTCCGCCGAGTTCGAGGAAAGCGAGTTGGTTGCCAGCGGGAGATTTTTCGGTGCGGCGAGTGAGGGTGAAGCCCAGTTTCTCGTAGAACTCGATCGTTGCTTCGAGATTGCTGACCCTGATTCGTGTGTGGAGAAATTTGATCATGTAAAAAGATGCGGGGAATCCTGAAATTCGCAAGAGGGCATCGAGTCCTCGAGCACCACTTTTGCGCTATGCGTCCCCATACCGTCGGCTTTCCCCTGCTGGAACTCATCGCGTTTCTATGAGAGATTGGAGGATGCTCCGTCTCTTTGTAAAAAGTGGAATCGTCAGCTTCATTTTTGCTGTTTTGAATTCCCCGTCTCCGGGCACAGCTCAATTGGCCTCAGATTCTATTGCCGCAGCTCAGAAATATTCTGCGACCCACAATGGAATCGGAATGATCATCCAGGAGCGGGGGCAGCTTCGTTACGAGAATTATTACAACGGGTATTCCGGCGCGCCGCTGCATATCTACTCGGGCACCAAGTCGTTTTTCGGAGTGCTCGCGGTGATGGCGCAGGAGGATAGACTTCTCAAGCTTGATGAGCGGGCCTCGGATACGCTCACGGAATGGCGCGATGATCCCCGGAAGCGGGATATTCTTATTCGAGATCTTCTTAACTTCACGTCCGGCCTCGAAACGGGTTTTGAGGAAATCTACGGGCGATCATCCGATGACAAAATCTCGCTCGCGGTATCACTCGAGGCGACTCGGGATCGGGGAAAAAGTTTTGTCTATGGTCCCGGGCATCTCAATGCCTTCTGCGAAATTCTGCGTCGTAAATTGGAACCTAAAGACACCAGCTACGAGCAGTATTTGAACAAGAAGCTAATTAAACCGCTCGGTATCGAAATTTCCCGCTGGCGGGAGGATGCGCATGGCAACGTGATTCCCTCTGCGGGAATGTATCTAACGGGTAAAGAGTGGCTTAAGTTTGGCGAGTTTGTCAATGCCGGTGGAGCGGTTCGGGGACGCCAATTAGTAAAGACTAAAAATCTTTCAGAGTGTTTCCGTGGAACGGCAATCAATCCCGCCTTCGGGCTTTGTTTCTGGCTGAACGCCTACGCGGGCCAGTCGGGTGCGCGCGAGGTTGACGTCGAAGAGGACCTTGATCTCAAGCCAATGCCGGAAGACTGGAGCGATGCCTGCCTCTCGAAGGATGCTCCGGCAGATTTGGTGGTATCGTTAGGCTCGACTTTTCAGCGGCTTTACCTGGTTCCCTCGATGGACTTGATTGTCGTGCACCACGGAGAGCCGGGGCATGAGTTCAGGGACTTTGATTTCTTGCGATTGCTCTTTACGGATCCTGTCCCGGCTCCGCAGAAGCGGAAAGTGAAACCACTCTTTGAGGGCCTCTTTAAAAGGCTGAAGCAGGATCAGTAATTTCCTTTTTTTGCGGGGCACCGGTTTTGGCAGAGACTTCGTTTATCGATTGCTCTGTGGGAGGTTCGGCGACCTTCTCTTCGACCGTGGAAACAGCAGCCTGCCTCACGAATCGCATCAGATTCGACTCCCCTCTTCTCCACTTCTATCCGCTACCGAAGGCGAGGGGCCGTCGCCGTGAGCGATAGGCTTTCCGCCAATCAGATTGATAGTGCGCGAAGAACAGATCGATGGGCCCGCTATAATCTCCGAAGAGATCGACATACCAGAGATCGGCTTTGCAATAGGGGAAGAGGATTCCTGAATCATCCTCTACGATTTGAACGCTGTGCACCGACTGCAAGTCTATTCACTTTCCGCGAAAGGGGAATCCTGTAATGCGAATATCCGGGCCTGACATAGACACATCCATGTTCTCAAGTCGTGTCGTAAAGTCCTGTAACGGAATTGTTTTTTTGCCGCAGCCTCCAACAATGGGAGCGAGGTAGAGAACGAGCTCGTCGATCAATCCTGATTCGAGACCCTGAGCAAGAAGGCGACCGCCTGATTCGAGAAGAACAGAAGTGACCCCCTCAGCGCCCAGTTGTTCGAGTGACTCTTCCAAGGTAATCCCTTCGAGAACTGTGGTGCGGTCGGAGAATTCGTCGGTGAAAAGATGATGAGTTTCGGGGAGTTTGGTATCGGATGTCAGGACGATGCGACGAGGCTGCTCTCGGTCTGCGGCCCATTTCCCGCGGAGTGTCAGAAAAGGGTTGTCGAGTCTCAACGTCTCGCCACCGATCATGATGGCATCACACTGCCGGCGAATTCGCTGAACGTCCTCCCGCGAGGTGGGTGAAGAGATCCATTGGCCCTCTCCCTCGGGAAGGGTTGTGTGTCCGGACAAGGTGGCTGCGGTTTTGGCGATGACCCAGGGACGGCCTTTCGTGATATAATTCCGGAAAAAGCGAAGGAGGTAATCGGCTTCTTTTTCGGCGACGCCAAGGGTTACTTCGATACCGGTCTTGCGCAAAAAATCATAGCCACCTCCGGCGTGGGCGGGGTTGGGATCGGTCGAGCCAACGACGACCCGGGACAGCCCTGCGTTTTGGATTGCCGAGGTGCAGGGTGGGGTTCGACCGTGCGTGGAGCAGGGTTCGAGAGTGATGTAGATCGTCGCACCGCGGGTGCTCTCCGGGCCGTGTCGTTCCTGCGCGTCACGAATCGCGTGAACTTCGGCATGAGGCCCGCCCGCTTTTTGGTGCCAGCCTTCTCCGATGATGGTTCCGTCGCGAACGATGATCGCACCCACGGCCGGGTTCGGGCTCGTCATTCCGAGTCCCCGAAATCCGAGTTCGATCGCGGTTTGCATGAACCGCTCGTCCGTGACGGTGTCGCTCATTTCTTTTTCTCGTAGGGACTGTCTTTCGCGTTCTTCTTCGGCATCACTTTCGCAAGCCGGGTCATGAGCGCGTTGTGTTCCTCTTTCCCTGCAAGGTTGGTGTGTTCGAAGGGATCATTCTGATGATCGTAGAGTTCGCGGGTGCCGTCAGCATATTGAATAAGGTGCCATCTCCGATTCCGAACGCTGTGATTATTCCGGCCGTGAGTGGTGACAATGGGGTGATTGATAGGCTTGTCAGGATTTTGCAAAACGCCCTTGAGACTGATTCCCTCAACGGCTTCGTTCGATCGCAGGCCGCAAAGGTCGGTCAGGGTGGGGTAGATGTCGAGGAGGTTGGCGGGATTGTCAGTGCGTGAATTGGGCTTGGTAAGGCCGGGGACGCGCCACATCATCTGAACGCGTGTCGCTTCCTCCCAGAGCGTGAATTTTCGCCAGTGCTGTTTTTCGCCGAGGTGCCATCCGTGATCGCTCCAGAGAACGACAATCGTGTTATCGGATTGCCCGCTTGATTCGAGGGCGTCGAGCACTTTGCCAACGCAGTCGTCGGCGAAAGCGATGCTGGCAAGGTAGCCCTGGACGGCTTGCTTCCATTGATCGTGCTTGATCACTTTGGCGTGGTCGCCTTTTGGTTTAGCGATCTTTATCCCGGCTTCCGGAATGTCATCGAGATCATTTTCCAGCGTTTCGGGGAGAATGATCCCGTCGAGAGGAAATCGATCAAAGTATTCTTGAGGAGCAAACCAGGGAAGGTGAGGTCGGTAAAATCCGCAGGCTAGAAAAAAGGGTTTCTCGCGCTCCTTATGGAGTTCTTTGGAGACCCATTCGGCGACCTTCCAGTCGCCCATTTCCTCCTTCTTTTCAGGGTGGCTTCCCCAATCGAAGTGAGACGTTTTGGGAATGCGATTGGCCGGCAACGAGGCGGGCTTGGGATTGCGGGGATTGTTTTGTGTCTGCGAAGGCCAGTAGTAGTCCCAGCTTTGAGGATCCGGAAACGAACCGTGGTAAATTTTACCAGCCCCGAAGACTTCGTAGCCGCTTTGGCGGAACCATTGGGGAATCGTCGGCGCGTCTTTGAGGACAGGGCTCATCCGCCATGGCTGCGAGTTGTGATAAACCCCCGAAGTCGACGGGCGAATTCCCGTCATGAGAGCGGCGCGGGACGGGTTGCAGGCCGGGGCTGCGCAATGTGCGTTCTCGAAGAGGACCCCGGAGGCAGCGAGTCGGTCGAGGTGGGGCGTTTTTGTCTGTGGGTGGCCTTTGAGGGCTCCCGTCCAATCGTTCAGGTCGTCGATGGAAATGAAAAGAACATTGGGCTTCTTTTCGTCGGCGACACCGAAACTCGTCAGGAGCGCAAAAAGGAGCAATGTCGCAATGACGCGGAATTTGAAAACCATCTTAGAATCGTTTCACACCGCCTCATTGAAGGCAAGGAGGATTCGTTTCGCAAGACGTGGGTCCGGTGCTTTCGATCGGGAAGGGATTTCTCCTTCGACGGCGTGTCGGAACGAATTTCGTTCCGACTTTTTCGCGCAGCGGGCATGGGATTGGGGATTCGTGCGTCTTAGATCCGCGAGATCATCTGATCTTTGGGGAATCTGACTTTAGGGAGGTGGGCGTATTTGTCATCATTGGCCCGATACCCCGCAGGGCAGAGAACTGAGGTCGTGAGGTTCTTTCCTTCAAAGCCCAGAATCTCATCGTATTGGGCGGGAACGAATCCTTCCATGGGGCAGGTATCGATTCCCATCATCGAGGCGCAGGTCATGAACTGACCGAGAGCGATGTAGGTTTGCAGTTTTCCCCACTGTTTCACGCCGTCGGCATCGAGGCCGCTCACGAAGCCCGCCATCATATTCCGATAGCCGGTGAATGCTCCCTGATCGCCGCGGACCTCTTCGACGCGACTGACGAAGTGATCGACCCACTTTTCGTCAATGTCAGTGCGAAGAGCGATCACGAGGAGGTGCGAAGCATCGGCGACCTGCCGTTGATTCCAGGAAGATTCGACGAGTTGTTCCCGAATCGCGGGATCTTCGACGATGACGAATTCCCAGGGTTGGAGTCCAAAAGAGGAGGGCGTCAGAACAAGAGAGTCTTCGAGAGCATCCCAGTCTTGAGAGTTGATTTTCTTTTCCGGATCAAAAACTTTGGTGGCGTAGCGCCAGTTGAGCGCGTCGAGAATCTGTTGGGATGGGATCGTGTCCATAGGGGTGGAACTTTACTCAAAAATAGTGAGTCCGAAACAGGGGATTGGTAATCGAGGGCATTTAGCCTTCGATTGAACTGAATGTCTCCTTATCGAGTCGTTTAGTGAATGAAATAAAGACTCAGACCTGCCGAATCCGTGGTTCACGCTTGCCTCAGAGGGGGGGGCATGATTCGATGAGGGAATGAAGATGCGATGCTTGATTCTATCGATGGTTTTTTCTTTTGGTGTTTCGGCCGAACTCTCCCATGCGCAGAGTCCCGCCAGAAAGCTCCAGACAATCATCATTCCCTCGTTGGAGTTTTCAGATGCGGCTTTGCATGAGGCGGTCACTTTTCTTCAGGCCAGAAGCGCGGAGTTGAGCGGAAGTCCGACTGGAGGGTTGAATTTTATCTTGAACGGAGGAGAAGAAGTCAGAAATTTACGAGTCAGCTTGAATCTGCGGAATGTATCTCTGGGGCAGGCGCTGTGGTTCCTCTCTGAAATTGCACGGCTCGATATTGAGATCGACCAGCATGCCGTGATACTGAGCAAAGCGGAGCGATGGACTCGAAGAGCGGTCACTACTTCGGCGGCTGATAAAGCGGTCGCGCAGAAGCTGGATCGAATTGTGGTGCCCGGGGTGGAGTTCTCCAGCGTCCCGCTGGGGGATGCCATCGATCTGCTGAGGGCTTACTCAAGCCAACTCGACACAAGCGAGCCTGATCCGAAAAAGCGCGGCGTCAATTTTGTGTTCGTTCCTGATCCTGCTGCCGGGAAAGAGCCTGAGGTAACCTTAAAGCTTACTCAAATGCCTTTGAGTCAGGTGCTACGCTATACGGCAGAGCTATCGGGCTTTGAAGCGCGGATTGAGAAAGGCGTCGTCGTGATGGCGCCGAAAGCAGTGCCCGCTCAGTGACGTCATCAATGGCTCAAAAGAGCCAAACTCGATCCTGTCGCGCGGGAGGTTTTTCGTGATACCTTCCCCGTGAATGAAAGTCTCCGGTCATGGTCCATTTTGGATGGTCTGTCTTTTCGTCACTACGGTGGCGGCTTTGGCAGGGGCGGCAGACGGTCCTCAATCGGTGCGCCCTCTGAAATCGATCGATGCGATTCGAAAGCTCAGTTATGAGGAAGCGCGAATGGCTCCTCCGGTGGTCTTGCGGGTCACGGTGACCTCTCATCTTTTCGCAGGGTTCGACGGTCAGGACAATTCGGGAGGAATGTTTTTCGAAGTGCCTCCTGATCAGATCCCCCGGCTTTCGGAGTCCGTTGAGATATATGGGAATGTCACAGGTGGTTTTTACGGGCCTTATGTCGTCGTGGATGAAATCAAAAAAAACGGCGGCACCGGTATGCCGCGGCAACTGAACTTTCGACCCGACTTTATCCAAACCGGGATTGGCGACAATCGTTGGATCGAGGTGGAGGGGCTCCTCGTATCGGTGGAGTTCGAGGATTCAAAATCGGCAGGACAGGGTTTGCTCGTGACCGGAGAAAATGATCTCACGATTCGTTTTCGGAATCAGCAGGGAGAATTCGACGTCAAGCAGCTTGAGAAGATGGTCGGTTCCTGGGTGAAATTACGGGGCACGGGCGCGCCTTTGTTCAATGACCGGAGGCAGCGTATCGGCTCTGATATCGTCTGCTCGAGCCATAAAAATGTGGAGCTCGTAGAACAGCAGAAAATGATTCCCGAAGTGACTCTGGATGAGATCGGTCGATGGGACTCGACGCGGACGAAACCGGGACTGGTGCAGACCTTGGCAAAAGTGACTCTGGTCGAAGATACGAAGACACTGGTGGCTCAGTCAGGAGAATTCGGGGCGAGAGTGCGAACGCTTCAACCTCACGAAGCGAAGTTGGGTGATCAGATGATATTCACGGGGTTGCCGAAAACGGAGGGATACTTTGTGGGGCTTCGGTATGCATCGCTTTCCGAGGCAGAGGAGCAAACCGGTGAGGTTGAAGCGATTGCGGACCTCGATCCCTTTTCCCGAAGTCAGGCGATGCGCCTCGTCAAAGTGAAAGGGAAGCTCATCGAGCAGCAGGGGCGCTTGTTAAGCTTGCAGCTAGAAGAGCAGATTCTTCCAGTACGTTTTCCCAATGATCTGGATCCTGACTCCCTGCCCACGGTCGGAAGCGAGATTGAAGTGACCGGGGTGAAACTCGTCGACGCAGACGAGCGAGGACAACTCAGGTCAGTGACTCTTGCGGCTCGTTCGGTAGCTGATATCGATGTGATTGAGGTTCCTTCCTGGTGGACTCCGCAACGCTATTTTATTGCGATTTTGGCCCTTCTTGCTGTCTTCATTTTATCGCTTTTCTGGACTCTCGCGCTGAAGCGTCGTGTCGAAACGCAGACCGCGTTGATCGAGAGTCAGCTCGTTTCCAATGCCGCGCTCGAAGAACGAAACCGGATCGCCCGCGACCTCCATGATACCCTCTCGCAGGGGTTTTCAGGAGTCGGGTATCAGCTCGCATCGGTGAAAAATCATATCGAATCCGATCCTGAGAAAGCGAAGGAGAAGCTCGATCTCGCGCGCCAAATGGTCGAGCACAGTCTCGCCGAGGCCCGGGATTCTCTGAGTGGTTTGCGAATTCCCGCGGCTGCGGATTCTTTGAAATTTCCTGAGACGACGATTGCGATTGCCCGTGAGCGCTGCGAAGAGGCGGAGCTCCGGTTGATTGTTCATAACACATTAGAGCAGGAGGGATTGAAGTTGGAGACGGAAACGGCCTACGCGTGTCATCGCATTCTCCTCGAGGCGGTCATGAACGCGATTCGCCACAGCGGCGGCGATAGCATTGGAATCGCGACCGGTAAAACGGAAGAAGAGCTGATTTTTTGCGTGAGCGACAATGGCCACGGGTTCGATCCCGAAGTGAAGCCAGCCGGCCATTTTGGCATTCAAGGCATGCAAGAGCGTGCCAAACAAATCGAAGCCGACCTTTCCGTGGAAACTTCCGATGAAGGGACCCGTCTTAATCTCACCTTACCCATTCCCATGGCATGACTGATTCTTCCAAAAAACTCCGCCTTCTTCTCGTTGATGATCACATTATTGTCCGTCGTGGCCTCGCGAGTCTCCTCGATGATGAGACGGATCTCTCAGTTGTTGCCGAAGCCGCGAGCGGCGAGGAGGCGATTGCAATGGCAGCCGAGCACAAGCCCAATGTCATCATTCTCGATCTGCGTCTTCGCGACATGAGCGGTATCGAAGTCGCCGCGGAACTGAAGGGGTTTCGGATTCTGATGCTTTCCAGTTTCATGCAGGAGGAGGATGTTCGTCGCGCTTTTGAAGCGGGTATTCTTGGCTACATGTCGAAAGACAAGAACAGCGACGAATTGCTCAAGGCGATTCGCGAAGTGGGTGCCGGCCGCCAGTATTTGCCGCCGGAGATTTCGCTTCTCCTCGCCAAGAGTGAGTGGAGTGCTCATCTAACCGATCGCGAGTTGGAAATATTGCAGTGGATCGCCCGGGGTAAAGCAAACAAGGAGATCGGAACCGAGCTGACTCTTTCTGAGAACACTGTTAAAAACCACGTGAAGTCGATTCTTTCCAAGCTCAACGCGAAGGATCGAACTCATGCCGTGACGGAAGCGCTGAAGCGCGGCTTGTTTCAGTTGGGGTATTCTTAGGGGCGCTGCGCGCTTGTTCGCTGTAAAAGGTGAAAGGCCGGATCGGCTCTGTTGGCGCAGCGCGTCGGTGCGGAGTCGTTTCTTCTATCCTGCTTGATGGTTATCGTGTCAGAGCAAGATTTGATCTGAATTACGAAAAAAGCTGACTTAAAAACGAATGAAAATGAACCTCTATCAATTTCTCACGCTGAGCTTTTTTGCCTGCCTTGCCCCATTACTCCCTGCGCAGACGATTCCCGAAGGGCTTTCCGGTGATTGGTCGCTCGATGTCGAATCGGGTGAACCGGGATGGTTGAGTCTTCAGGAGATAGATGGAAAACCCGTCGCCCATTTTCGATTATACATTGGTCCGACGGGTCCCTACGAAAATGTGGATGTCGCGGATGGCCGTCTAAAATTTGAGCTAAAAAAGCGAAAGAAGAAAGCCGCTGCGCTCTCACAGACCGTTGATGTCGGGATGAAAAACGGAAAGCTTGATGGAACCATTCTCCGAGAGCTTCACGACGGCACTTCCGAATCCATCGCTTTTACGGGAACGAAAATCCCTCAGATGCCGAGTGAAGCGCCCGATCTTTCACAGATTCGATTTGGTCATCCGATAACTCTTTTTAACGGGAAAGATCTCACGGGTTGGGTCCCGCACGAGTCTGAGAAAATCAATGGTTGGAGCGCGAAAGATGGCCTTCTCGTCAATTCCACTCCGAAGACCGATTTCAGTGCGACGGGAGATCACGCCAACCTCAAGACCGAAGCCGTTTTCGATGACTTCTGGCTCCATATCGAGTTTCTGATCGGATCACAACGCAATAGCGGCATCTACCTCCGCGGAATGTATGAGGCCCAAGTAGTCGATAAGGACAGCCGAATGCAGGGGCTTCAGGGAGTCGGTGCGATCTTCAATATGATCCCGCCGTCGGTCAATGCCGGCAAAGCTGGCGGCGAGTGGCAGACTTACGATATTACCTTGGTGGATCGACATGTCACGGTCGTCCTCAATGGGGTGAAAGTGATCGATAACCAGCCGGTTACCGGTCCGACCGCCGGGGCAATTCACACCGATCCCTCTGCTCCCGGACCGATTTACTTTCAAGGGGATCACACCAGCGTCTCTTATCGGAATATTTATCTGGCTCCTGTCGTTAAAAATTAGGATGAGCCTGTAAGGATGCCGGAAACGTACTCGATACAAACGATACAAGGGGAGGCGTGCTTCCAGCCGCCTGCAGAGTCCCTCGCCAAACCCCACGCGCTTTCTTCATCCTCCTCGATGACACAACATCCAAGGAAATTCCGCACCCACAAGCTGGCGGAGTCTCCGGCGGGATGCTTATCAGGCGGCTGGAAGCACGCCTCTCCTTGGTTTCTTTGCGTCGACGTTGTCTTAGCAATTTTTGCGCGAATGGGGCGCGAATGAGAGCGGGTGAACGCAAACTCAACCCTGTTGATAGCTCGACCTGATAGGGTTGAATCTGGTCTTTTCTAATCGCGTGACGCCATTGATTGTGTCCCTTGCGGGACGAATCCTCAAATACGTCCGTAATGGATCGTCATCGGGAGACAATTACTCAGTGAACCCCCGGGCTTTGGTCTTAGACCGTTCCCGAATCTCATGAATCCATTGAAACAGTCCAGCGACGCCAGTGCTGATTTCGAAACCCTGATTGCGGAAATCAGGCCGCGTCTTCGTGCCTTTCTCTTATCGCTCACAGGAAGTCAGGCGGCCGCGGACGACCTCGCTCAGGACACCAGCCTCGTTCTTTGGGAAAAACGTGACGAGTACGATCCCTCCGGTGACTTCAAGGCATGGGCTTTTCGTATCGGGTTTTTTCAGGTCCAAAATTACCGACGTAAGCTCGCCCGGCAGCAGAACCGTGAAATACCCGGCGACGAACTCTTCGAGCAAATCGCCGAGGTGGCTTCGCAACGTCATGGCCGGGATGATCTCGATGAAAATCGCCGTATCGCGATGGTGACCTGCCTCGGAAAGTTGCGGGACGATCACCGCGAATTGGTTTTAAACCGCTATCAAAACAGTCATTCCCTCGAGGTCCTTGCCGACGGGGAGGGGATCAATCGAAATGCGATGGCGCAAAAGCTCTTCCGTCTCAAACGAAACCTTTTCACCTGTGTTGAAAAGCAGCTCATCATTTTAACCCGCGACACGTCCTCATGACTCACGAAAATCAGGAACAGGAATTTCAGAAGATTCTCGCGGCATTGAATGAACGGGAACTCACGGATTGGGAAAGGGAGCGGCTTTGGGAGCTACTCGAAGGAGATCCTGACCGCATCGCCGAGTTCAGTGATCACTGCTTTGCGAGCGCGGATCTTTCGTCGATTCAGGATCAGGAGTTACTGGCCGCAGGAGTTGAACCTCCGATTCGAAATGTCGTTTCGATGCCCGGAACGGAGCAGAAAGCCCTGTCGGGTATGAGGTGGCGTCTTATTGTTGGCGCAGCGGCAATGGTGGGAGCCGCTTTGATTTTGTTTGTCACAAGAGGTGGGGATCCTGAGTCAGAGGCGGTGTTGGCATCGGAAGTCGCAGAGTCTCCCGTTGAAGAGGTGGTGAACGAAGCGCCCCTCGTGGTGCGGAAGGCGAACCTCTCCCTCGACGATCCGAGTGATGAAGCGGTTGCCTTGAGTGGAGCGGCAGCGCTCGCCAACAGCCGAAACCCGCGCGGAGGAAAACCTGAGGGAGCCGCTTCTGTTCCCGAGAAGATTTCGTTCAATCACCACGTCCGTCCCATTCTCTCCGAGAATTGTTTCTTCTGTCACGGGCCGGATGAAAAGACGCAAGAGGCAGGGCTCCGGTTGGATGTTGCCGAGGGCGCGACCGCTGATCTGGGTGGTTATGCGGCGATCGTTCCGGGCAATGCAGATGAGAGCGAGGTCTGGCACCGAATCCTTTCCGATGATCCCGACGATGTCATGCCACCACCGGATTCCCATCGTGAATTGAGTCCGGCCGACCGGGAGATTTTGCGCCGATGGATCGACGGCGGCGCTGAATACGATCCGCACTGGGCCTTCATGACTCCGGAAAAGAGCGAGCTGCCGGCGTCGGGGAGTTCAGATGCGTTGGGCGATTGGGTTAAGAATCCGATCGATGCCTTTATCCTCGATCGGCTCAATCATGAAGGCCTCCTTCCCAATGCACCGACTGAACCGCGCATTCTTCTGCGTCGACTCTCGCTCGATTTGATTGGTCTCCCCCCGGTTCCCATAGAGTTGGCCGCATTTGAAAAAGCCTACACTGAAGATCCTGACAAAGCGGTATCAGAAGAGGTTGCACGCCTTCTCGATTCGCCTCATTTTGGCGAGCGAATGGCATTGTCATGGCTCGATGCGGCCCGCTACGGCGACTCGAACGGTTTTCAACAGGATGGGAATCGTCACCAATGGCCCTGGAGAGACTGGGTCGTGAAATCTTATAACGAAAATAAACCGTTCGATGAATTCACGGTCGAGCAGATTGCCGGCGATTTGATTGAGAATGCGACCAATGATCAAATCATCGCGACGGCCTTTAATCGCAATCACATGCTCAACGGAGAAGGGGGCGCGATCAAAGAAGAGCAGCGTATCAATTATGTGATTGATAGGGTCGATACGACGGCGACGACCTGGCTTGGCTTGACGATGGCGTGTGCCCAATGCCACACCCACAAATACGATCCGATCGTTCATGAGGAGTACTACCAGTTCTTCGCCTTCTTTAATAATGTTCCCGAGACCGGCGGCGTTGATATGAGATCCGGAAAAGGGTGTTCCTTTGGAAGTGGGGCGACGGTGCAACTTTCCCGTCCGCTTTTGACCCTGCCCACCGAAGCGCAGATTACGGAGGAGAAGCGCATCAAGGCGGAGATTAAGCTCGTGGAAGCGGAGATCGAAAAACGCAAAGCGGAGATCAATGTGAAGCGCCTCGCCTGGGAAGATACCTTTGAGATAGCTGAGTTGGTTGATCGAAAACGCTTTCCGGGAAATGTCTCAACTGCTCTGCGCACTGCTGAGAAGGATCGAAATGCGCGCCAGATTAAAGAAATTATTGAGCACTATCTCACTCAAAACGATCATCATAAAAATGACGAGTGGCACGAGCTCGGTGAAACTATTTTGAAGCTGAGAAAGAACTCGAGGGAGATTAGCGAGTCCATTATTCAAATCATGGTGATGGAAGACAATCCCGCGGATAAAATGCGGGAGACTTTTATCCTCGAGCGTGGCGACTATCAGCAACCGACGAAAAAAGTGACCGCAGGAACTCCGGCGTTTCTTCCGGCGATGCAGCCCGATCAACCGAAGAACCGTCTTGGCTTGGCGAACTGGCTCGTCGATCCAAAGCATCCCCTCACCGCTCGTGTCACCGTGAACCGTCTCTGGCAGAAACTCTTCGGGATTGGAATCGTGAAGACCGCAGAAGACTTCGGCGTGCAGGGCGAACTGCCGGTGCATCCTGAACTGCTCGACTGGCTTGCCGTTGAATTTGTTGAGTCCGGCTGGGACGTGAAACACCTCATCACTTTAATCACAACCAGTTCGACCTACCGCCAGGATTCGAAAATCGACCCGGCGAAACGTGAGCGGGATCCGGAAAACAGGCTTCTCGCACGGGGAACTCGATACCGTCTCCCCGCTATGTTGCTTCGTGATCAAGCCCTCGCGGTCTCCAATCTTCTCATTGAAGATATTGGCGGGCATCCTGTGTACCCGCATCAACCGGAGGGGCTTTGGAAAGACTTCTCGTTTGGGAAAATCAGCTACCCTCATCAAACCGATCCATCGCAGCTGCACCGGAGAAGTCTCTACAGCTTCTGGCGCCGGACGTCTTCTCCTCCCAATATGTTCGACAGTTCTTCGCGGCAGGTTTGCATGGTGAAGTCTTCGATCACGAATACTCCGCTTCACGCGTTGACTTTGATGAACGACATTACCTATGTCGAGGCGGCGAGAGCGTTGGCAACCCGGATGCGAAAGGAAGGCGGCGAGTCGCCGAATGCTCGTCTCAAATTTGCCTTTGAACTGGCGACCGGCCGCATTCCCGATGAGCAGGAGTCCCGACTCCTTCTGAACGGCTATGAGCGCAGTTTGAATGAGTTCTCCAGTTTTGAGGAGGATGCGAAGACCTACGCGGCTTCAGATGAAGCGGGCGTCGAACTCGCTGCTCTCACTCGCATGGCTCAAGTGATCCTGAACCTTGATGAAACCTTAAATCGCCCCTGATACTATGAATCCATTTCTTCAACACCAGCAGCAGACAAGGCGCCAGTTTTTTGGGAAGTCAGCGGGTGGCATTGGAGCCGCCGCGCTCGCATCCATCGCGGGTCGGGACAATGCCTTTGGCGTCAATTTATCCAATGCGCCTTCCGGCGCGGGATTTCCCAGTCATGTTGCGAAGGCGAAGCGGGTCATCTACCTGATGCAAACGGGCGGGCCGTCGCACCTCGACCTCTTCGACTACAAGCCGGACATGTTCGGGCGTCACGGCGAGAACATCCCCGATTCGGTGAGGGAGGGCGTCCGGCTCAGTACGATGACGGGGAATTACAAAGACTATCCTGTGCTCCGTCCGTTGAAGCCGTTTCAACAGAACAAGAAATCCGGAATGTGGATGTCGGATCTCATTCCCTACACGCGTGAAATTTCGGATAAGATTTGTCTGATTAAGTCGATGAACACGGAGGCGGTGAACCATGCCCCGGCGGTGACGTTTTTCCTAACAGGACACCAACTTCCCGGTCGTCCCAGCATGGGGGCGTGGATGGATTACGGGCTCGGTTCGGCTAGTGATGATCTTCCCAGTTTCGTCGTGATGCTTTCCCGTGACCGCGAAAATTCCTGTGGTCAGTTGTTTTACGATTACTACTGGGGGAGCGGGTTCATTCCGAGCAAACATCAGGGCGTAAAATTCAGGAGTGAGGGAGACCCGGTTCTCTACTTGTCCGATCCGAAGGGGCTTTCCCGCGGAATGAAAAAGGGAATGATCGATGATATCGCGGCGCTCAATCGTGAGCATTACGAGGACGTCGCCGACCCGGAAATCGAGACCCGGATTTCCCAGTATGAAATGGCCTACCGGATGCAGACGAGTGTCCCGGAACTAACCGATCTGTCGGATGAGCCTCAGCACATTCTCGATATGTATGGTCCCGACGTGCATCGCCCCGGATCGTTCGCCCGCAATTGTCTGCAGGCGAGAAGGCTCGCGGAGCGTGGGACGCAGTTTATTCAGTTGATGCATGCAGGATGGGATCAGCACAACAACGTTCCGACTCAGCTTGAGGTTCAATGTCGCGATACGGATCAACCGAGTGCGGCGCTGGTGAAGGATCTCGATCAACGGGGACTACTCGAAGATACCCTCGTGATTTGGGGAGGGGAATTTGGACGAACGCCCTTTGGTCAGGGCGATATCAACAATCCGAAAAAGCACGGACGTGATCACCACGGTGCTGCCTTTTCGATGTGGATGGCGGGAGGCGGAGTCAAGGCCGGCGAAGTCTATGGCGAAACGGATGACTATGCCTACAACGTCGTTGATAAGAAAGTTCATGTTCATGACTTTCAAGCGACCGTGATGCATTTGTTAGGGATCAATCACGAAAAGCTAACCTACCGTTTTCAAGGTAGACGTTTTCGTCTCACCGATGTTCACGGGCATGTCGTGAATGATATTCTGACGTGAGTTTGTTGGGGTTCCTCTTTCGTTGTGATGCCCGATCATATTCATGGGTTGGTTTAGTTCTCAGAAGATCTCCGAATGAAGAATTGGATCCAACGCGGGAAGGCGCGGAGAGCCGAGACGCCGGGAATAGAGTGGCAGAGGAATTGGTTTGATGGTCGATTGCGCTGAAAGGTTCGATCCCGCGCTGCCGAGCGTTAGCGAATCAACCCACTTCGCGACCTTTCCACTGCACCTTCTTCCCGCTTCGCTTCATGGCGAGGGCGCGGAAAAAGAGCCATTGATAGAAAAATAATGGGATGGGAAACAGCAGTGCGGTGAAGAACGAGAAATTGCCAGCGTGTTTGAAAACGTAGAGAGTCTGGAGAAATCCGACGAGGTAGAGAATGCCAACGGTCGAGGCAACCGCGGTGCTTGCGAGGGGGAGGAAGGTCAGACTGATCGCGGTCATGATGAGACCCGAAAGCCAGAGTGAGATTCCGATGAGGGCACTTTTTGGTGTGTTGTTAGCTCCCGAGACAAATCCTTTACTCCAACCTGCGACCAAGTCACCGAAGCCTCCCGGGAACATTCTCATCCGAATCGTATTTTTCCCGAGATAGCAGCGGCATTGGATGTCTTTTTCTGCGAGCACTCTCGCGAGGTGAAAATTCTCCAAGACTTCATTTTTGACGGCTTCGTGGCCGCCTGAGAGGTCGTAATTCGTTTTTGAAATAAACATCGCCTGCCCGAAAAGCCCGACCTTTTCGGCTTCGAACCCTTTGTGAGTGAAGGCGTTCATCCCGAGAATCATGATGACATTGAAGAAGGCTGAGAGCTGCTCGTAAGGAGATTTCACATGGTGCCACGGACAGATTGAGTGGACGGCGTCGTCGTTTGCGAGAGCGCCGATATGAATGAGGCCGTCCTTTTCGAGAACGGTATCGGCATCAAGAAAGAGGAACCATTCGCCGGTGGCTTCAAGCGCTCCCTGATTGCACGCCCAGGGCTTTCCGAGCCAGCCCTCCGGCGGCTTTGATCCTTGAATGACACGGGCTCGATGCGTTTCTGCGACGCTTGCGGTTTCGTCATCCGATTGATCATCGACAACGATGATTTCAAAAGGGGCAAAGTCCTGCCCCTGGATAGAGGGAAGAAGGCGAGCGAGATTGTCCTCTTCGTTGCGAGCGGGAATCACGATCGATATCTTAAGGCTCGGCTTCGGAGTTCCCGCTTCGATCACGGGCACTTTGCGCAAGCGCGCAAACACGAAAGAACCGGCTAGGGTGAGGAGGAGCGTGAGGCTCAGAAAGATCCAAAAAAATAATTCCATTTCCTTCAGTTTACGATCCTATAACTCGTTCCACGTTACGCATCAACCGGGTTAAATAATTCAGTTATCCTGACATCAAATTCGCTCGAGGGTGACGACACATTCGAGGTGTTTTGTCTGGGGGAAGAGATCGAAGGGCTGGATTCTCGTGATCTTGTAGTCTGACTTGAGGATCTCGAGGTCGCGAATCTGAGTGGCGGGATTGCAACTCACATAGACAAGCCGCTTTGGTCCGAAGGAGATGAGCTGAGCGAGGAATTCGGGACTGCTTCCCTTGCGTGGAGGGTCGATCACGACCGCCGTTTTCGAGGCGGGAAAGGTCACTTCGCCAAAGATGTCGGTGGCATCGCCTTGAATAAAACGGCAGTTCTCGATCTCGTTTTGCTTGGCATTGCGTCTTGCCCAGTCGATCGATGATTCGCTGATCTCGATCCCGGCGGCTTTTTCGAATTGCTTCGCGGCACTGAGACAAAACAGGCCTGATCCGCAGTAGGCGTCGACGAGATGAGTGACCGAGCCGTCGCCGCTCGCCTCGGTGGTAACGTGATTGGCAAAAGCGGGAAGAATGTGGGGATTGTTTTGAAAAAACTCACCGGCGTGGAAGGAGAAGCGAAGGTCGCCGACCATTTGTTCGCACATTTCGGTGGAATCGGTGCAGACATAGCCATTGAGGGAATCCCGGAGGAGCAGTGTGACCCCTTTCTTGAAACGCTTCGCTTCGGCGGTGGATTCCTTTCGGATCGCGGGAAGCTTCGCATTGATCGTATCCGAGGCGATGGGACAGGCTTCTATATCAATCAGTTGCTGGCGTCGCCCCTGAAGCAGAAATCCGATCGGGCCCATGACACCGTCTTTCGGCTTTTGAAAATGAGGCGTGATTTTTGAGCGATAGCCGTAGGTCACGGGAGAGGGCACGACGGGATCGACGGGATGCTCGATTCCGGCCATGCGTTGGAGTAGTTCCGCGACCTGATCCTGTTTCCATTGAAGCTGCGCTTCGTAGGAGAGATTCTGATACTGGCAACCTCCGCACTGCCCAAAGTGCGGGCAGACCGGCTCGACCCGGTCAGGGCTGGGTTCGAGGACTTCGACGAGATCGGCTTCCGAATAAGTGGCAAAGTTACGGAAAATTCGAACGCGAACCTTTTCTCCGGGAAGCACATAGGGCACAAAAACGACCCAATCGTCGACCCTGCCAACGCCTTTTCCGAGATTGGTGAGCGAATCGATCGTGAGTTCCAGTTCGTGGTGATAGTCGAATGGCTCGGGATTGAATTTTCGGGGTGCTTGAGGCATGGCTTGAAAAGTGCGGTGAGGTATCTATTCTGTGAGAACGAGACTTTCGCAAAGGCCTTTTTCTATTACACTGAATCGCTATGTCATCTAAAGCCGCTCCTTGCACCACCGATCCGAATGCCTTGAAGCTTATTCTCGGGGCTGCGCACGGCGATCCCTTCAGTTTTCTCGGTCTTCATGAGAATCCTGCTGGTCGTGGTTTTGTGCTTCGTGTCTTTCGTCCTCAGACGATGAAAGTGACTGTGGTTCTTGATCGTGGAGAAGAGATTGAGATGGCCTCACTCGGCCGTGAGGGCTTCTACGAGCATGTATTCCCGGATGCCAAAGAGCGCTTTAATTACCGCATTAGGTATCGATTTGGTGAGACAATCACAGAGCCACAGGCCGATCCTTATTCTTTTGGTTCGGTTCTCGGTGATGAGGACCTTCACTATTTTAGCGAGGGGAAACACCGTCGCCTCTGGGAATCGATGGGGGCGCATCCGAAAGAATTCGGAGGAGTTAAGGGTGTCAGCTTTTCGGTATGGGCGCCTAATGCGCACCGTGTCAGTGTCGTCGGTGATTTCAACGGCTGGGATGGCCGTGTTCACCCGATGCGCAATCGCAATGGTATCTGGGAGATTTTTGTCCCCCACATCGGGCAGGGCGATCACTATAAATTTGAGCTCGTGGGAGCCGATGGGAGCCTTTTGAAAAAGAGTGATCCCTACGCGTTCTTCTCACAACACGGGCCCGACACCGCGAGCATCATTTACGACCTCAATCGCTATGAGTGGAAAGACAGCGAGTGGATGGAAAAGCGGGCGAAGCATGACCCGTATCACACTCCGATGTCGATCTATGAGGTTCACCTCGGTTCATGGAAGCGCAAATTCGAAGAGGACAATCGCTTCCTCAGTTACGTCGAATTTGCCGATGAGCTCGTCGATTATGTTGTCGATATGGGGTACACCCACATCGAGCTGATGGGAGTGGCGGAATTCCCCTTCGACGGTTCCTGGGGCTATCAGGTGTGTGGCTATTTTGCGCCGACGAGTCGTTTCGGAACGCCGGATGAGTTCAGAATGTTTATTGATCGTTGTCACCAGAAGGGCATTGGGGTCATTGTCGACTGGGTTCCCGCTCACTTCCCGAAAGATGCCCACGGCCTCGCTAAATTTGATGGAACGGCTCTCTACGAGCACGCTGATCCCCGTCAGGGTGAGCACGCTGACTGGGGCACCTTAATCTTCAACTTCGGCCGCAACGAAGTGCGCAACTTCCTCATCAGTAACGCAATGTTCTGGCTGCAGGAGTATCACATCGACGGTCTTCGTGTCGATGCGGTGGCTTCGATTCTCTATCTCGATTACTCGAAGGAAGCGGGCGAGTGGGTGCCGAACGAGTTCGGAGGTCGCGAAAATCTTCAGGCAATTGAATTTCTCAAGCAGCTCAATCAGGCGTGTTACGAGGAGAATCCGGGAATCATGATGATCGCGGAAGAATCGACTGCCTTTCCCGGCGTCTCGCGTCCCGTCAGCGACGGTGGCCTCGGATTTGGGTTTAAGTGGAACATGGGCTGGATGAATGACTCGCTCACCTACATGGCGCACGAGCCGGTCCATCGAAAGCATCACCACGCCAGTGCCACTTTCTCGATGATCTACGCCTATCACGAGAATTACGTGCTTGTTCTCAGCCACGATGAAGTCGTTCACGGGAAGGGATCACTGCTTCAGAAAATGCCGGGTGATCGTTGGCAACAGGCGGCGAACGTTCGCATGTTCCTTTCGTGGATGTTTGCTCACCCGGGTAAAAAATTACTCTTCCAGGGAATCGATATCGGGCAGGGTGAAGAATGGAATCACGATGAAAGTCTTCCCTGGCATCTCCTTGAATTTGATGAGCACAAGGGCACTCAGTCGCTCGTTCGTGATCTGAACCGCGTCTACGTCGGCGAGTCAGCTCTCCACGAACTCGATCACGAGGAGGGTGGATTCGAGTGGATCGATCACAACGATGCGGAAAACAGCCTCTTTTCATTCATCCGCAGAGACAGCTCGGGCAACACGATCATCGTGGTGACGAATGCGACGCCGGTTCCACGGACCGGATACAAGCTCGGAGTTCCTGAGGCCGGATTCTACGAAGAGATCCTGAATTCCGATGCTCAGATTTACGGAGGCTCCAACATTGGATCCGGCGGAGGGATTCCAAGTCAGGATCACGAAGCGCACGGAAGACCTCAGTCAATTCAGGTGGATATTCCACCATTGGCAACCGTGCTCTTCAAGAGGCGCGCTGTTTAGATACGGCGGACTGGCGTCCGGCCCTGAATTTTGTGCTGGAACGAATTGCGTTCCGATGACCGCTTCCCCACCGTTGTGGTGGAAGCCGGCCCCGCCTCCGATCACGGCATCGACTGATTCGGAGTCCTCGTTAGCTTTCGTTTTGCTCAACTCAGTCCCTTAATGTTCCCTTCGCCGTCGACATCGATGACTTCACTGGCCGGCTTTCGGGGAAGGCCCGGCATCGTCATGATATCTCCTGAGAGTGCGACAATAAACCCTGCGCCGGCAGAAACTTTGATATCTCTGATCGGAAGCGTGAAACCAGTTGCGGCACCGAGTGCGAGAGGATCCGAACTGAAACTGTAGGGTGTCTTCGCAATACAAACGGGAAAGCTAGCCGCCTCGGTGCCCTCAAGCCTCGCGAGTTTTCGCTTTGCTGCTTTAGAGAGAATGATATCGTCGGCACGATATATCTCACGCGCTACTGTTCGAAGTTTTTCCTCAGGCGTGTCGGTGTCAGGGTAAAGCGTAGAGAACTGGCTCTCCGGGTTTTCCTCCAGCATTTTCACTACGATTTCGGCAAGCTCCTTAGCACCCGAGGCACCGTTAGCCCAGTGCGTCGAGAGAATGCAACGCACACCATTATTTTCGCAGAGATCGATAACTTTTTGTGTTTCATTGGCGGTGTCTGAGTCGAACGCATTAAGCGCAACAATCGCAGGAACTCCAAATTTCCCGATATTCTCGAGATGTCGTTTCAAATTAGCAAAACCACATTCTAGCGCTTCAAGATTCTCCTCACCAAGGCTCTTCCGCTTGGCTCCTCCGTGATATTTAAGCGCTCTCACCGTCGCAACGACTACCGCCAGATCAGGAGAGAGTCCCGATTTACGACATTTGATATTGAAGAATTTCTCCGCTCCGAGGTCTGCTCCAAATCCTGCTTCGGTCACGACAATATCGCTAAGGCTCATTGCGGCTTTAGTGGCGATCACTGAATTACAACCGTGCGCGATGTTGGCAAAGGGACCACCATGGATGAGGGCGGGGCTCCCCTCGATCGTCTGCACGAGATTGGGACTTAATGAATCTTTCAATAAGCTCGCCATCGCGCCGACCGCCTTGAGGTCACCCGCCGTGACATCGTCTCCGCTCGTATTTTGCCCGATCACAATCCGTGCGAAACGGCGTTTGAGGTCATCGAGATTTTCTGAAAGACAGAAAATAGCCATGACCTCAGAGGCGGCCGTGATATCAAATCCCGACTCAACGGGGAGGCCGTTACCAGCATCCAGCCCCGTCACGACCTGACGCAAGGCGCGATCATTGCAGTCCAAAACTCTTTTCCAGGTAATCCGGCGGGGATCCAGATTCAGCTTGTTTCCCCAGTGCAAATGATTGTCGATCATTGCAGAGAGAAGATTATTGGCAGCGGTAATGGCATGGAAATCACCGGTGAAATGAAGGTTGATATCCTCCATCGGGATCACCTGCGAGTAACCGCCCCCGGTAGCGCCGCCCTTCATTCCAAACGATGGACCGAGGCTGGGTTCCCTGAGGCAGACGAGGGCATTCTGACCAATTAACCTCAAGCCATCGCCCAATCCAATCGTCGTCGTCGTCTTCCCCTCCCCCGCCGGAGTGGGCGAAATGGCGGTTACGAGCACCAGTTTCGCTTCTGAAACGGGATGGGCATTACCGACTTTCCCCAGATCAACCTTCGCTTTCAAATGGCCGAAAGGAATCAGGCAATCAGGGGACAATCCAAGGGTATCCGCGGCCAACTTTGCGATTGGTTGCGGAGCGGCATTTTGAGCTATCTCGATGTCGGTCATGCCGATACCCTTCAGGTCGAAATCAGTCCTCTTCAACCCTATTTAACAGGATCTGCAAAGCACCACCGGAGCACCAGATTTCGAGAACGAGAAAGGCGAGGGAAACTCCCATTAAGATGAGCGCGGTAACGAAAGCGGCTATGCCAATTTGATGAAATGTGAAGATCACGGCCACCATCGAACCGACGCAGAGAAATAAACTGCTCGCACCGAGTAGCTGCATCCATCGAATCAACACGAGCCGGCGGCGGAGGTTTTCAATCTGTGCGCGAAGGGCATCGTCCCGCAGCTCTTCCCAATCACGGTGCAGATTCCGAATCAACGCGGCGAGGTGGAGAAAGCGATTCGTATAAGAAAGAAAAAGCAAACTAACCGCCGGGAAGAGCAGCGCCGGGGTGGAGATTTCCAAGATCATTTTTTCAAGGAGCCCGAAGTCAAAATCTTAGCGCGGAGCCCGCCTTTTCCTTTGAGGGCTCCTTCCGCTCCCCTGCAAAATGCCTCCTCCATCCAAAAACAGGGCTTCGCCTCTTCGGTGCCGAGGAAGCGCACGCCTTGAACCTCGAATTCTTTTCCGATGAGTTCGTTCAAATCGACCCCTTCGGTAATGACATTGCGCCGATAGGTTTCCGGTCCTTTATCAAACACGGCAAACTCTTCGCAAAGTCGTTCATGCGTTTCGATCTCAAAAAAGGTGATTTGCCCTTTGTAGACCGGTTTGTAATCAAAAAAGCGGTCTCCCGTGACTCCTTTATCAGCGACGCAATCAAGAGCCTCGACCTCCTCAATGGGATTTTTCCCGGAGGGTTTTCCAAAATGGCCATAATAATTGTGATCCGGCGAAATATATAGGTGCAAGAGCTTCACACTGGAAAGTAGACGCGAATTTCCCCGCTGGCAATTCGCTCAGGCATGGATACGGTCGAACAGTTTCATTTTTTATTTAATATCATGGCAAAAGGACCCAAAAACGCGATCAGCCCGTCTCGTGATGAGAATTTTCCCGAGTGGTATCAACAAGTCATCAAGGCTGCCGACCTCGCCGAAAATTCGGAAGTGCGCGGCTGCATGGTGATCAAACCATGGGGATACGGATTGTGGGAGCAGATTCAGAAGCAGCTCGATAAGTGGTTCAAAGACACCGGCCACAAGAACGCTTATTTCCCTCTCCTTATTCCCGTGAGCTATCTGGAAAAGGAAGCAACACACGTCGAAGGGTTCGCAACCGAGTGCGCGGTCGTCACGCATCACCGTCTCGAGCTGAAAGACGGGAAAATGGTTCCCGCTGGAAAACTCACGGAGCCTTACGTGATTCGTCCTACCTCCGAAACGATCATCGGGGCCGCTTTCGCCCGCTGGGTCCAGAGCTACCGTGATTTGCCTTTGCTGATTAACCAGTGGGCCAATGTGATGCGCTGGGAAATGCGTCCCCGCCTCTTTCTGCGCACTTCCGAATTTCTCTGGCAGGAGGGCCACACCGCGCACGAAACCGCTGAAGAGGCAATGGAGGAGACGAAAAAGATGCACGACGTCTACGAGCGATTCCTCACGGATCACCTCGCGGTGCCGGTCATCGCAGGAGAAAAGACAGAAGCAGAGCGCTTTCCCGGTGCGCTGAACACCTTCACCGTTGAGGCGATGGTTCAGGACCGCAAAGCGATCCAGGCGGGTACATCTCACTTTCTCGGGCAGAATTTCTCCAAAGCAGCGGGGATTGAATTTGAAAGCCGCGGACAGGGACGTGAATTTGCCTGGACGACGAGTTGGGGCGTCAGCACCCGCCTCATTGGAACCTTACTCATGGCGCACTCTGACGATGATGGTCTTATCATCCCCCCAAGAGTCGCTCCGACTCAGGTCGTGATCATTCCGGTGACACCCAAGCCTGAGCACGAAGCGTCTGTATTGGCCGCCTGCGAAGCATTGGCGACGGAGTTGAAGGGACAGTCGGTCTTCGGTGAAGAGGTTTCCGTCGAGATCGATAAGCGCGATCTCGGTGGTGGCGTTAAAACCTGGGAGTGGATCAAAAAAGGAGTTCCGATTCGCATTGAAATCGGTCCGCGTGATTTGGAAAAAGGTTCGGTCGCTCTGACGCGACGAGATAGAGGCCCTAAGGAAAAAGCGTTTCTTCCCACTGCCGAAGCGGTCGCAAGCATCTCCGAAACGCTGCAGTCGATTCAGGACAATCTTCTCGCGAAAGCGCTCGCCTTCCGTGAAGAACACACCGTTGAAATCACGTCGATGGACGAGTTTCGAAAATTCTTCACTGCTGAAAATTCCAAGCAGCCCGAGATTCACGGAGGGTTCGCCCTCGTCCATTGGGCAGGGAGTGCTGAAGACGAAGAGACGCTTCAACAAGAGCTCAAAGTCACGGTTCGTTGCGTCCCGAAAGACGCAACGCTGCGGGGCGAAGCCGGAACCTGCGTTTACACCGGCAAAGCAGCGGAAGGACGCGTCATCTTTGCGAAGAGTTACTAAGTGAGACATCGCGTCTCTCAATTTTACGGCTTAACCGGAATAACTGCGGTCTCCGAAGGTCGCCCCCTTCCCGGGGTGGAGGGGAGACAAGGAGTTGCCGGGGCGGGATAGTCCCGGCTGGGACGGCATCGGGCAGGGCAACCTCATCCTTTCCCGGGGTAGCGTGCTGACTTCGCCGTCTAGCGGGGCCAGAGACGGATCCAGAACCTGGCCCGGCTTGACGTAAGCACATTGCGCAACATGCGGTCAAAGGAGGCAGCCTCCGGTTCATCGAGTCGGATTGCCGCGATAAAGGTCATGCCGAAGAAAAAGGCGACTCCCCAGAAGACGACCATGAACGGAGAGGAAATCTTTCCGGGGAAAAGAAGGTCAGCTTTGAGAAGATCAATTAGAAGTCCCCAGAGGATGGGCGACAAGCCGAGGACAACGCTGCCTACCACCGAATAGACCGCGAAGAAGTGGCTTCGCCCGGTTTCGGGAATGATCGCCATCGCGAGCCGCATGTTGCAAAGGTTGATCGCAGAACTTCCGAGCCCGAAGGCATACATAAGCGCGAGCACCAGTCCAAGGCTCTGGGGAATCAGGCCCATGGCGGTTAGCGCCCAGAGGATGGCGACCGCCGCGAAAAACAATCCGGTGGCGATGAGGATGGGGCGACTCCCGATCCGGTCGAGCCATTTCCCGAGAAGCCAGAGGTTGGAAAGTCCTCCAATAAACGCGGCGGAGTTCAGAAGAAGAATTCGACTGTCCGGCATCTCGCCGGTCTCCCTGAGAAAGACGATCGAAAAAGTCGCTAATCCACCGATCGCCATCGACGAGAATACATTGAGAGTCAAAAGCCTTCGGTAGCTCTGCAACCCGAGCATCGATCGAAGCGATACCGGGGTCGAGGCACTGAAACGACTGTAGGGATCTTGATCTTCGGGAACGCGAGTGAGGAAAAACAGGCTGATGATTCCGGCTGCGGTGCTCACGGCAAATAAGGCCGCGAAATTTCCGCTGTCAGCCGCTTTGCCGAGCACGACGGCGGCGAGGCAAAAGGCTCCGAGGCTGCTGATATTCATCACCGCTGATTCGCGGGTAAGATAGCGTCCCCGAATTTCACGCGGGAGAATCGAGGTGATCCAGGGCAGCCAGCCGCAGGAAAAAAATCCACGTGAGGCGTTGAAGAAGAAAAGAATCACGATGACGGCCATCAACTGCCCGCGAGCGCCGAGGTGGTTTTCGAGGAAGGGCACAACGATGAGGAGAGCGCCGAAGACAATGCGAACGGACCAGCCGGTCACGACAAAACGCTTGTGCCCAAACTTTCCCACGAATCTTGCGCCCACCATCTGCAGGATCGTCAACAGGGGAAGCATTCCGGCGATTAACCCCATCTCGGCTCCGTTCGCTCCGAGACTCTTCGCATAGAGGATCATCGGGCTACCGATCACCATCTGGAAGGAGACCGCGTTGAACGCGGCGAACCCCCAGACATGTGAGATGCCCCGGGGAAAAGAGATCGGCTGAGTCGCTGGGTCACCTTGGTTCATTGTGCGTCGCGTGCAAAACGGGGTCAGTTAAAAACTATTAATTCTTATGGCAGGTGGAGTCTGACATTATTTCCTAACACTCCAACAGCACAGCGCAACCAGTCGCACTGGAAATGACGTTGGGTCACGATGCATCACTATTGAGCCAACCCATCACCGACTTCCCGCATCTTCGCCCGGATCTCTTTGTCATACTCCGCAATCACTGCCTGAAGCCTTCCCTCCTCCGTCCCGACTAGGTTCGTCGTCTCGCCCGGATCGTTCACGAGGTCATAAAACTCATCCCTTTCCGGGTTGAGGAAATCTCTGACCAACTTGTATTCCCCCGTTCGCCAGCATCGCATGTGGGTTTGCGACTGATGAAGGGTCGAGTATTCCCCGTAGTAGGCATTCTCCCAATCGCCGACCGCTTCGCGACGCAGGAGCGGGGTCAGATCACGCCCGCGTATTGTCGCTTCTTCGGGGAGAGCGATCCCGGCCATGGCGCAGATCGTGGGAAACCAATCGAGATTCGTCAGGGTTTCATCAATCACCGTTCCCGGTTCGACGACACCGGGCCAGCGCACCGCGGTGGGGACTTTGATGGACGTGTCATACATATTGGGGCGCTGACCTTTAGGCACGTTGGGATTCGTCACCTCGGGCAGAGGCTTCGTGACCCAGTGACCGTTTCCCTTATGCCAGATTCCGTTGTGCCCCATGTTGTAGCCATGGTCGGAGGAAAAGATCACGATCGTATTTTCCTCGAGGCCTTCCTCTTTCAGAGTCGCAAGAACTCGACCCAAATTACGATCGACACTGCGGACCGAGGAAAAATACTCCCGCATCATGCGTTTGACCCGTGGCGTGTCGAGGTTGGGGTAATCAGGATGAGGAATCGTCGTCTCTTCATCGGTCATCTCGGCGTAGGGAGCGGCGTCTGCTTCGCTGACCGGCAGCCACGCGGTGTGCGGAGCGCGGGTGTGCCAGCAGCAGAGAAAAGGCTTCTTCCGTTTCTTTCCGAGGAAGGTGATGACTTCATCGGCAAGAATGTCGGCGGTGAGGCCGGTAAATCCTTTGTCCTTCCCATTTTTCTCCATCACGGGATCAACGGTGAGCCAGCCTCCGTGCCGATGCCCAATGAAGAGGCTGAATCCGTGTTTTCGGGGATGATAAAAATCGGGCTGTCCGAGATGCCATTTACCAATCAGGGCGGTGTCGTAACCGGCCTTTTGGAGAAGCCGAGGCCATACCGGAAGCGCCGGGTCGAGGCCCCAGTCAGTCCCTCCGAGTTCAGTCTCCGGATTCCATTGCTGATAGGGCCGGATCCAATCAGTAATCCCCAGCTCGGTTCCGTAGCGGCTCGTCATCAAACTGGCCCGGGAAGGACTGCACACCGGGGTCACCGTAAAGCTGTTGGGGAGGTAGGCGCCACTGCGGAATAACTCATCCATGTGAGGCGTTTTCGCCATGGGATGTCCCGCAACCCCCACCGCCCATGGCGCCTGATCATCGGTGAAAACAAAGAGAATATTGGGTCGGTCAGCGCCGCGGGAAGTAGAGGGGAAGAGTGCCGACGCGGTGAGGAGATAAGAAGCGAGGGAGAACCTGGAAAATAATAAGCGTAGCATGCGTTCATTTCACTACGGTTTGGGGTTCTTGTCCAAGTGATAAGCTTAGCTCGAAAGGAGTGAGTCGAGATTTTTTTACGATTTGCAGGGGCAGGTAGGAATGGCGCTGCATTGAGAGCCGGTGTCGCCGAATTGAGCTAAGGGAATTGGCCCGGGATGCCCCGCAAGCCCACCCGGATCGGAGACGCTGCCGAGCCGTCACTTCGATTCATCACTTCGATTCATCACCTCTCCGGAGAGTGCCGTTCCGGAAAACGTATCTAAGTTGGCAGGTTTTTCGATATCCGGCGTCTAAGTAACCATGAGAGCAATCCCCTTATTTTTCGTTTTCCTGGCTATTGTTCTGGTCTCCTGCGACTCCGGTAGCAGTGCCCATACGCCGGAAGAAAAGACGGCGCTCAAGGCAAAGCTCACGAAGATCCAGTATAAGGTCGCTGTCGAAAACGGAACCGAGCCTTCCTTTAGCAATCCCTACTGGGACAACAAGAACCCCGGTGTCTACGTCGATATTATTTCAGGCGAACCGCTTTTCTCTTCCAAAGATAAGTTCAAGTCAGGAACCGGGTGGCCCAGTTTTACCCGTCCGATCGACGAAGAGGAAATCGTCGAAGTGGTGGATACCCAATTCGGAACAATCCGGACGGAAGTGCGTTCGAAGACGGGCGACGCTCATCTCGGGCATGTCTTCAACGATGGCCCTGACCCAACCGGACTCCGCTACTGCATCAACTCGGCCTCGCTCGACTTTGTTCCGGTTGCGAAGCTCAAAGAGAAGGGGCTCGGCAAGTTCGTCGAGATGTTTGCAGAGGAAGCTGACAAATAATCGGCACGCCTCGGCAAAGACCTCGCGAATCACGTCCCTGGCGAACGCGGTGGGGATCTCCTTGCGGTTTTTGTGTTCGTCGGGGAGATGATGTGGGTCGAGGCCGAGCGAGTGCCGCGTCGCACGCCGTTCTCAACGAGGCATGAGGCATGAGGCATGAGGCATGAGGCATGATGTCTGAGCCGTAAGGCATTGATTTTCAAGCTAAGTGGTGTGTTTTCCATCCATGCCGCAGAGTTTCCAGTGGCATCCCGAGCCGTCTTATGAGCGGGCGCGTATCCTTCTCGGAAGGACCGATAGGCCCAATTAAGTGATGAGGAGATTGCGCATGGCCATTACCGGCCTGCATGACAAAGGCACGAGAGAATGAAGCGAGTCGGTGAAAGTGACTCGATCCTAGCTAGGTGGACGCTCCTCCAAAATATTTTGACCTAAATCTCTTGCCCGTCGAAGAATACATGTCATTTGTGTCACGTTAAAAATAACCGAGAACATTTACCCTGAAATGATTGTATGGCGGATTCCTATGGTTATCCAAATAGCTAACTGGCACAGAAAATGCCTATCCGGAGATCCGCTCTCAGCCTCTTTACGACTCGGGCTTGTTCGACAACTCATCCTCGTGATGACTGCCCTGTCGGTAGCGGGGTATCTGCCTTTCTCGCTCTCTAAGCGAGAAATCTATTCATGAATTTTTTAAGCTACGCGTTGCCAATTGCTGTCCTGCTGCCATTTCTTGGCGCGGTCGTCGTGGCGTTATCGGCGCGTTTTCACAGGGCCGCTCCGGCTTGGGGCGCGGCCCTGGCTGCATTCTCTGCTCTGTTGGTTTTGATCCCGGCGATGCCTAAGATTCTTGCCGGGGAGACTTTGATCCAATCCTGGTCATGGATCCCAAATGTCGGCTTGGATTTCGCGTTCCGACTGGACGGTTTATCGCTGCTCTTCACCTTGATGATTCTGGTGATCGGACTGCTCGTGATTTTGTACGCCGGCTATTACCTTTCGGCGAAAGATTCGAAGGCTCGTTTTTTCTCTTTCCTCCTCCTGTTCATGGGGGCGATGCTGGGAGTGGTTCTTTCTGAGAACCTGCTCCTTCTCATGATATTCTGGGAGCTGACTGCGCTGAGTTCGTTCTTGCTAATCAGTTTCTGGCAGCATCGCGAGGATGCCCGGCATGGCGCGCGCATGGCGCTGGCGGTTACCGGTATGGGTGGCCTCGCTCTATTGGGTGGTGTCCTCATGCTTGGGCAGATCGTGGGTAGCTACAACCTGACCGAGGTCTTGGCGGCGGGTGACAAAATCCGAGCTCATGATTGGTATCTGCCGACGCTGATTCTTATTTTAATAGGAGCGTTTACCAAGTCGGCGCAGTTCCCGTTTCATTTTTGGCTTCCCCGTGCGATGGCGGCGCCGACCCCCGTGTCTTCCTACCTCCATTCTGCGACGATGGTGAAGGCGGGCATCTTTCTGATGGCGCGGTTCTTCCCGGTGTTGTCCGGCACTTCGGAATGGATGTGGATCGTCGGAACTGCGGGGATGCTGACGCTGCTGCTGGGCGCGTTCATCGCTCTGTTTCAGCATGATCTCAAAGGGTTGCTCGCTTACTCGACGATCAGCCACCTCGGCTTGATCACCTTGCTTTTCGGACTCGGGACGCCGTTGGCGGCGGTGGCAGCGCTTTTCCACACGATCAATCACGCGACCTTCAAGGCGTCTCTTTTCATGGTCGCTGGAATCATCGATCACGAGACCGGTTCGCGGGACATGCGCAAGCTGAACGGCCTCATGAAATACATGCCTCATGTCTCGATACTGGCGATCATCGCGGCGGCGGCAATGGCCGGGGTGCCGCTATTGAACGGGTTTCTTAGCAAGGAAATGTTCTTTGACCAGGCGGTGGTGGCATCCGGTGCTTCCTCGTGGGCGCTGGCAATTCCTGTTCTGGCAACGCTGGGGGCGACTTTCTCGGTCGCGTATTCGCTGCGCTTTATCCATGATGTGTTTTTCAACGGCGAGCCTGTGGATCTGCCTCGTGTTCCGCATGCCCCGCCCCGCTACATGCGCATACCGGTCGATTTCCTGGTGATCATCTGCCTCGGCGTCGGCATGCTGCCCGCTCTGACGGTTGGGCCTCTTTTAGCGAGCGCCGCAGAAGCGACGATTCAGGGAAAGACCCCCTACTACAGCCTCGCGATCTGGCACGGGTTTAACATTCCATTGCTGATGAGTTTTCTCGCATTGGTCGGTGGCATCATGGTTTACATTTTTCGCCGACGTTTGTTCGCCTGGAACGAAAAGTACGTGGCGCATGTCGATGCGCAGATCGCTTATAATGGGTTTTTGCGGTGGGTGATCGGGATCGCGAGAGCGATCACTCGTTGGTTTGACAGGGGTTCGCTTCAAGACACCCTGGCGTGGACCCTGAGTGCTGCGGGGCTGTTAGCCGTGGCGGGTTTTGTTTCGATGGATGCTCCCTTGTTTGGTGATCGCGAGCTGATGAACTTTGATCCGGTCGCGTTGATTGCCTTCGGTGGACTGATGTTGGCCAGTGTCTTGACGGTTGTGATGCATCGCCAGCGGATGATTTCTCTGATCATGCTTGGAGTGGTCGGGTTATTGGTCTCTTTGGGTTTTTCCAAGTTTTCAGCGCCCGACCTCGCCTTGACGCAGTTATCGGTCGAGATCGTCACCGTGGTGCTGCTGATGCTCGCCCTGTTTTTTCTGCCGCAGTCGAGTGTTTCGATTAGTTCGCTTTGGCGGCAGCTCCGGGATGTCATCTTAGCGGTAGGGCTTGGAACCGGGGCCGCGTTGTTGACGATGGCCGTATTGACCCGCGATTTGTCGCCGATCTCCGCTTACTTTCTCGAGAACAGTGTTTCAGGCGGCGGCGGCACGAATGTGGTGAATGTGATCCTCGTCGACTTCCGGGCTTTTGATACTTTGGGTGAAATCGTTGTTCTTTCGATTGCCGGTCTGGGGATTGTTGCCCTCCTCCGAAAGATCAATCTGCATGCCGCAGTGACTGATCTGGAGGGGCGACGATGGAACACGGATGCCCATCCCTTAATTTTGCAGAATCTGTCGCGCTTGTTGTTTCCGCTGATGCTCTTGATTGCTGCCTTCGTGTTCTTGCGCGGGCATAATCTTCCGGGCGGCGGGTTCATTGCCGGGTTGATCGCGGCGCTGGCGATTGTGTTGCAGTACCTGGGCAACGGTATCGAGTGGACCTCCGCACGGATCCGCACCGACATGCATAAAGTTATCGCGGCAGGGCTGTTCTTTGCGCTCGCAACCGGATTGGTTTCGATCCTGTTCGGGTACCCCTTCCTCACTTCTGCCTTCACTTACCTGAAGTGGCCGATCGTGGGAAAATTTGAAGTTGCGAGTGCCATGATTTTTGACCTCGGCGTGTTCCTCGTCGTCGTTGGTGCGACGGTTATGATCTTGGTTGAGTTGGGTAAAGTTAATCTTTTGCAGGCAACGCCTCGCAATCGTCTGAAAGGAGACAGCTGATGGAAGTTCTCGTTGCAACAAGTGTGGGCGTGATGACGACCTGCGGCGTGTATCTCGTGCTGCGCGCGAGCACGTTCCCGGTCGTGGTGGGCCTGACTCTGTTTTCTTACGCCGTGAACGTGTTCCTTTTCTCAATGGGACGATTGAAGGTGGGCGCGCCGGCGGTGATCGATCCTGCCGCGGATAGTTATGCCGATCCACTGCCCCAGGCGCTGGTCTTGACCGCGATCGTGATTGCGTTCGCGATGACGGCATTTGTGATCGTGTTAGCATTGAAGGCTCGCGACGAGCTCGGCAATGATCATGTTGATGGCTTGGGCGGTAATCTTTCGGACGATGAGGGGAGGGAAGCATGACCCATTGGATTATATTGCCGGTGCTGTTGCCGCTCATTGGCGGATTGCTGCAACTCGTCGTGCGAAATTTTGGATTGTCTCTGCAGCGTGTCCTTGGACTTTTTCTTGCCGGCGGACTTGTCGCTTTAGGGATCAAAATTCTCATGCTCGCTCAGGCGGGGGACACCCTCGTATACGAGCTCGGAAATTGGCCTGCACCGTTCGGGATCGCACTGGTGCTTGATCGCTTGTCGGCGATGATGGTTTTGCTCACTTCGGTGCTGGCCCTGGCGGCACTTTGGTATGCCAGCGTGATGCGAGTCGACGAGAAAGGCTCACACTTTCACGTCTTATTTCAGTTGCAGTTGTTCGGCCTGAACGGTGCCTTCTTAACCGGGGACGTGTTCAACCTGTTCGTGTTTTTCGAAGTGCTCCTGCTCGCTTCCTACGGACTCCTGCTGCACGGATCGGGGGCGGCGCGCACGCGCGCTGGATTGCATTATGTCGTCATCAATCTGATCGGCTCGGCGCTGTTTTTGTTCGCTGTGGGAGCGCTGTATGGAGCGGTTGGCACGCTCAATATCGCCGACATGGCGCAAAAAGTTGCGGCAGCACCAGCGGAGCGGAGCGGGCTCATCGCGGCTGCGGGGCTCTTGCTGCTAGTCGTGTTTGCGCTGAAGGCGGCAATGTTCCCGCTGTATCTCTGGCTGCCACGGGCCTACGCGAATGCTTCTGCGCCGGTGGCGGCGTTCTTTGCGATCATGACCAAGGTCGGCGTTTACGCGATCATTCGAGTGCATGGCACTGTTTTTGGCGAGGAGGCCGGGGAGTTGGCCGGGTTGCATATGCCATGGTTGTTGGCAGGGGGACTGGTTACTTTAGTTCTCGCGGCGCTGGGAGTGATGGCGGCGCGTGGCCTGCGTGAGCAGGTAGCCTATCTGGTCCTGGCGTCCGTAGCGACTTTACTGGCGGCGATCGGTTTGAATCGAACCGAAGCCCTCGCGGCAGGGCTTTACTATCTGCTGCACTCGACTCTCCTCGCGGGGGCTTTTTTCCTGCTTGCTGACCTGATCAGGCGAAGTCGGGGCGCGGCGTCAGACCGGTTCGATACCGTGGCTCGAATTCAGGATGGCCGTTGGTTAGGGATTGGGTTTTTCTTCGCGGCGGTAGCCCTTGCTGGTTTGCCGCCGATGTCCGGCTTTATAGGTAAGATCATGATTCTAAATGCAGCGATGGAGCATCCGTGGCGATGGCTTGTATTGACCTGCACTCTGAGCGCGAGCTTGCTCATCATGGTCGCGCTGGTGCGAAGCGGTTCTTTCCTTTTCTTTCGTCCGCAAGAGATGGCATTGGGCGAGGCGGATCAGAGCGGTGAGCCGCCAAAGAGGGCGGCCTTGTGGATCATCGGCAGCCTCTTGGTGACGGCGCCTTTACTCGTCCTCTTCGCGGGCGGGGTCATGGAATTTACCACTGAGACAGCCACTCAATTGCAAGAAGTTCCGAAGTATATCGAAGCCGTTTTGGAGAAGCCTTTAACCGCGGGTGCACGATGAATATTGTGAAAAAACTGTTTCCATTCCCGTGGTTGAGCCTTTCTCTTTGGGCGATCTGGCTCTTGGTGAACAATACCTTCGCGCCAGGTCACATGGTCTTAGGCGGGATTTTGGCGTTCCTGATCCCGCGCGCCACCTCCGCGTTTTGGCCTGAGCCGGTTCGGCTGCAACGCCCTTGGCTCGCTATCAAATATGCGGGGCGACTCGCGCTCGATATTCTTACTGCCAACTTGCAGGTGGCGGTCTGGATCCTCCGACCGAACCGGCGACTGGAGCCGGTTTTTATTAGTTATGAGCTGGAACTGCGTTCGCCTTTGGCGATTAGCATTCTCGCCAATACAATTTCCCTGACCCCGGGCACCGTTTCTTGTGACCTGTCTGCCGACCAACGTTTCCTTCTGATCCACTGCCTACACGAAGAAGATACGGAAAGTCTCGTGCGACAGGTTCAGGAGCGATACGAAGAACCCTTACTGGAGATAATAAAACAATGCTGATCCCCCTCACTCCGACCCTTGAGTCCGCTCTTGGCATTGCTGTTTTGATCGTGGGGGTCGCCTCGGTGCTTAGCCTGATACGCCTCCTCATTGGCCCGAGTGTGCCGGATCGAATCCTCGCGCTGGATACGCTGTATGTGAATACGATCGCTCTCGTAGTTCTTTTCGGCCTGAGGCAGGGAAGCATGCTGTATTTTGAAGCAGCCTTGCTGATCGCAGTCATGGGATTCATCGGCACGGTCGCATTGAGCAAGTACCTGTTGCGGGGCGACGTAATGGAATAGTTAGAACCATGATTGAAGCACTCGATATTCTACTGTCTGCCCTCGTTCTGATCGGCGCGCTCTTCATTCTCCTGGGATCGGTTGCCCTCGTGAAATTGCCTGACTTTTTCATGCGGCTGCACGGTCCGACCAAGGCGACGACACTCGGCACCGGTGCCATCCTGATCGCTTCAGCGATCTACTTTTCCGGACATGTTGATGGCATTAGTTTGCATGAAATTCTGATCACTCTGTTTTTGTTCATCACCGCGCCGGTGGGTGCTCATCTCATGGCTAAGGCAGCCCTGCATCTAAAGCTCAAGCAGTTAGACCGCACGCGACACGTGACCCCCGGAAAGACTCGGTCTACTAAGTGATCGTTGCGCCGGGAGGTAGGCAGGTTTTTTCCTCATGAAAAAGATGAGCCGTTAGCCAGAAAAAGCACATCCTTGATTGAAGTGGAAATCTCGTCCTGATTTGTAATCGTTCTCACGGACCTGCTATGATCTACTGCCTTTCATGACCTTGGCCAAACGATCCGCTATCTCGTTCTTCGCCTTCTTTCTTGGCGGCTCACTTTGCCTCGCGGAGACGCTGCAGGAAAAAGCGGAGAGAATTCATCAGAACACGCAAGAGCCATCGGAGAGCGTTGTCCTCGGTGAGCTTTCCGGTTCGGACGCCGAATATGGCGAGGTCGGCGTCCTTCGAAAGGACGGACCCCGGGCCGACGAAAATACGCTTTACGAAATTGGTTCGATCACGAAAGTTTTTACGGCGATTCTCCTCGCTGAAACCGTGCGCGAGGGGAAAGCAGCGCTCTCTGACCCCGTAGGGAAATTTCTCCCGGACGGATTGCTTGAAAAAGAGAGCCCGCTTCTTTCATCCGTTTCGCTTGAGGCTCTGGCGACGCATCGATCAGGCCTCGTTCGGATTCCGGGTGATCTCTACGAGGGAGCGGAGAAAGACGATCCGTATGCGCATTACGACGTTGATCATCTCCACGCCTACTTGGAAGGCATCACGAAGGAGGATTTAAAGACTGAAGGCGAGTACGTCTATTCGAATCTCGGGTTCGGATTGCTGGGGCACCTACTTGCGAGAATTCACGGAAAGAGTTATTCCAAATTGATTCAGGAGAGAATATGCGAACCTCTCGGGATGACGGATACTTTGGTTCCCAACGGTTTCGCGACCTTGCCGAAGGAGATTCAAAATCAAATCGCGAGTGGGCACAACGGCGGAAAGGAAGTTCCGCATTGGAATTTGAGTTCCCTCGAAGGGGCGGGGGCGATTCTTTCTTCGGCGCATGATCTTCTGATTTTTGCGAAGGCCCATTGGAGCGGGGAGACTCCCCCGGGGTTGGCCAAATCTCTTAAAATGGTAGCCGTTCCTCGAAAAGGGGCACTAGGTCTGGCGTGGAATATTTCCGACGGGAAAATCGAGCATGGCGGCGGGACCGGTGGTTTCCGAACGAATCTCTGGATCGATGTCGCAAAGACAAGCGCTGGCGTGATGCTCAAGAACTCTTCGGGAGAGAGTTTGGAACGGGTCACGAGAGGTGAGTTTTCCACGATCAGCGGATTTTGGGAGGGAACCCTTGAAGCGGAAGTTACTAAGCTGCGCCTCGTGAAATATATCGGATCCGATGGGCGCATGATTTCGTTCAGTCTCGATCAGGGCTGTGGATACACCGAGTCGACTAAAATGATTTTTCAAAATGGCCGCCTCTTCGCCTCTTTCCCGACGATTAGCGGAACCTATAAGGGGGAGAGAAAAGGGAATCAGCTCGTGGGAATCTGGAATCAGGGCAGAGATTTGGCACTCACCCTGAGCTGGTCGGATGATATGCCCGAGGCGTTAAAGAGCGGGCTTAGCAAAAAATACCCCGATGATCTCACACCACTGACTGGATATTGGTCAGGTTTTCTTGGCGGAAAAAAAGGCCTCTTTGTGTATTTCAAAATTGAGCCGTTTCACGATCATTTTTTAGTGAACCTCTTCAGCCCCGATCAAACCCCGTCACCGATTGGCGTTTCAAGACTGACGCTGGATGACAATCGAGTGAACGCATCGGCTCCCGGGGTCGGTGGAAAATTCCGAGGTAAATTAGCACCGGGTAAAAAGACGATCTCCGGCACCTGGACGCAAGGCCCCGAGCAACCATTGAATCTGAAATGGACCGCCGAGATTCCCGCGCGCGACTAGCGAAACGGCCCCTCTCAGTAAAGCGTTTCGCCGGAGAAATTACCTAGCCTTGCGGTAAAATCGACACGGGATCGAAATCTCGATTGGTTTTAAGCGTTTTAAGGGACAGACAAAAGAGTTCCACCTGTCTCGGTCAGATTCGTTTTAATTTCTCCATGAGAACACAGGGAAATCGAAGGGGCGTCGAAATGACCCTGAAATCAGCTTTCATTGATTGAATGAAAAAGCGAGTGGGACACCCCCTTCGGCAGCGGATTTTTCGGCCGTCTCCATCACCGCGAGAGCGTGTGCCGCTTCGAGCGGAGTGATGACCTCGGGAGGTTTCTCCTCGCGAATGCAGTCTGCGAAGTAGGCGAGCTCTCGTTCGAGGGCGCCAATTTGCCGTCCGTGTTGCATCGGCCAGTAAACGGTATCCGGCTTTTTAGAACCCTCATGGTCGGTGATGGTGAGCCCGGTGTTGGCGCAGTCGATGCTGATTTTCCCTTCGGTGCCGATGATTTCCATGTGGGCATCGATTCCGGTCGAAACGCTTTCGGGGAGGCACCAAACCGTTTCGATCACGCCAATCGCCTCATCATTTCCAAAATGGAGCATAGCCCATCCGAGGTCGGGGTATTGGAATTGATCGATCTTTACATTGCGGCCGGTCACTTGCGCAGGGCATTCGCCGCTGAGAAACCACATCATTAAATCAGCATCATGAATGCCGTCACCGATCAAAGGAGAAATCTTGTCGAGTCGGATGTGGCCGGGCGCCTTCGGTAAATTTCGACGAGCATGCATCGAGACGATGCGGCCAATTCGACCCGCGTCGATGGCGTCTTTGGCGAGAGTCACCCGGGTATCAAACCGGCAGAGATGTCCCACCATAAGAAATCCGGAAGCACCGTGAGCGGCGGCAAGGATCTCGCGGCATTGGTCGCTCGTGGCCGCCATCGGTTTTTCCAAAAGAACGTGTTTGCCGCTCTTGAGGGCTGCGATGGCCACTTCGTGGTGTTCCTGCCAGTGGGTCGTGATGCTGACGGCGTCGATAGCGGGATCGTTGAGAATTTCCCGATAGTCCGTCGTCGCGAGGGGAACCGGAAATTCACGTGTCGCCTCGGCGAGACGTTCCTCATTGCGATTCGACAGTGCTACGAGGTCACTGCCGGGGAGGCCCGAAAGGACACGGGCATGTATTTTTCCGAAGCGTCCTGCGCCAATGACCGCCCAGCGAATGGTTTTCATGATACAAAACCATTCGCCAGATTCGCTTGGCGTCAAACGTCCCTTATCTCGCGATGAAGGAGTGACTTACGAAAGTGCCTTCAACAAATCGGCGAGATTGTGGTGTGACTCGAGAGGATGCCGCAGTTGGAACTTCCGATCTACTTCATAGCAGTTTCGACGTCCGTCTTTGGATCTCGTCACGACTCCGGACTCTTCGAGGTCGGCTAAAATGCGCTGAACAGATCGTTCGGTTACCCCCACCTGGAGGGCAAGATTTCTCACCGTCATCATTGGATCACGGTTTAAGCACACGAGGATGTGAGTGTGATTCGTCAGAAAAGACCAACCCGAAGTATCAACGGGGGCGATGGGGGATTCATTTTTTTCCATTCTAAAACCAATTTCTGTTGCAGGACATTAAATACGTGTCATAAATGTCGCGTATTGCGAGTCAGGAATGAAACAACGTGACAGCTTCATTATATTTGAAACCGAAAGCAATATTTAAATCAAAAAATGAAAACAGAAATCGTCAAAAAACTTATCCAGCGCATCATCGAAATCGAGCCCAATCAGAGTCCTCTCATCAGTTGTTTCGTCAATCTTGACCAAGCGAGGGCTAACTACTTTTCTGAAATCGAAGGGAAAGCACGCTTGATTTCGAAACGGCTCACGGGAGATAGGCTGGCCGATTTCGAAGACGCCCTTTCTGAGATTAAAGACTACCTCGCTTCGGATCTGAAACCGTCGTCCAAGAGCGTCGCCATCTACGCACGATGGGGCGATCATCCGATCGTTCTTCCTGTTCAGTTCGAGGTGCCGATGGCGACTGAGTTCATTGTCGATTCACTTCCCCATATTTATCCCATTGTGGAGCTCAAAGATACCTATCACCGCTTTGTAACCGTGATCACGACGGAGACTGAGGCCCGCATCTTCGAGACAACGATTGGCAGCGTGACCGAGGAAATTTTCGCGGAACGTCCTGAATTGCGGGAGCGTATCGGCCGCGAGTGGACTCGTGAACACTATCATAATCACAAGAGCGAGCGTGAGCAGCAGTTTGTGAAAGACAAGATCCGCATCATCGAAAATCTCATGAGCCGCTCGGGTCACAATCATCTCGTCATCGCGGGGAGTCCGAAGATGGCGAGCCGGCTTACGAATACGCTTCCGCAGAGGTTGCGTGATAAGCTGATTACGACCGTGCCGATGAATCCGAATAGTGGACTCAGCCCGATTCTGACGGAAGCAATTCAGCTGTTTACTGCAGCTGAAAATATCGAGAGTCATGATCATGTCGCGACGCTTGAGGCGGAGTTTCTTCGTCACAGTCTCGGGGTCGCTGGATACGAGGCGAGTAAGA
>Ga0222650_1000067_pt1 | contig 97023 bp, 67 predicted proteins | sample AntAcemetagen367_FD_179820 | JGI IMG/M metagenome (GOLD analysis project Ga0222650, IMG submission 179820) | Saline water microbial communities from Ace Lake, Antarctica - #367 | ecosystem: Environmental > Aquatic > Non-marine Saline and Alkaline > Saline | place: Antarctica: Ace Lake... | reverse complement strand
TCATCGGTCTCGCCGTAGGTGCCGGGTTTGGTGCCGCCTCCTGCCATGAGGGTGGTGAAGGCTTGCGGGTGGTGGTCGCGTCCTGCTTTGCGGCCGAGGGCGGGGTTGGTTTCGACCATGGGGGTGCGGCCGAATTCGCCGCCCCAGACGACGAGGGTTTCGTCGAGGAGGCCGTGGCGTTTGAGGTCCTGAATGAGGGCGGCGGTGGCTTGGGCTGTTTGCTTGCAATTGTTTGCGGTGGAGCCTTTGACGTCGGAATGAGCGTCCCAACCAGAGTGGTAGATATTGATGAAGCGGACACCTCGCTGGACCATGCGGCGGGCGAGGAGGCAGGCGCGGGCGAAGGATTGGGTGTCGCGATCGCAGCCGTAGAGAGTGATGGTTTCGTCGGATTCGCTCTTGAGGTCCATGAGCTCGGGGGCGGAGGATTGGAGGCGGGCGGCCATTTCGTAAGAAGCCATGCGGCTGGCGATTTCTTCGTCGTTGATGACGGAGAGGCGTTTCGCGTTGAGTTCGTTGACGAGGTTGAAGGTGTCGCTTTGGATTTCGGGAGAGAAGCCTTTGGGCGTGCCGACGTTGAGGATGGGGTCTTTTCCTTTGCGGAATTGGACGCCGGTGTAGGTGGTGGGGAGGAAGCCGGAGGACCAGAGGGCGGAGCCGCCGGAGAGGCCGCCGCCTGTGGACATGACGACGAAGGCGGGGAGGTTATCGGACTCGGCACCAAGGCCGTAGAGGGTCCAGGAACCGAGGCAGGGGCGGCCGGGTTGTGAGAAGCCGGAGTTGAGGAAGAGCTGGGCCGGGGCGTGGTTGAATTGGTCGGTGGTGCAGGACTTGACGATGCAGAGGTCGTCGGCGACGGCCCCGAGAGGGGCGAGAGGAGATCCGAGGGTGGCGCGGGTTTCGCCGTATTGTGAGAATTCGAACTGGGGGCCAAGGACGGCGGCGTCGGGCTGGATGAAGGCGTAGCGTTGGTCGCCGATGATGGATTGGGGGAGGGGGGAGCCTTCGAGTTTGGTGAGGTGGGGCTTGGGGTCGAAGAGTTCGAGCTGGGAGGGGGCACCCGCCATGAAGAGGTGGATGACGGCTTTGGCCTTGGGTTTGGTGGGTGCGGGTTTGGGTTCGAGGGAGCGACCTTGGAGAGAATTGGTGAGGAGGGAGGCGGCCGCGATCTTGCCGAGGCCGAGGCCGCATTCGCCTAGGAAGTAGCGGCGGCTGCGAGCGCTCAAGATTGAAGTGGGTTGGAATTGAGTTTGCATGGTGGACTGCGGGTGAGTTTTGTATGTGGCGGAGCGTTGGGTTTGTCCCTTTCTTGAGAGGCTGTTTATTGCTAGAGCGTTGCCTTTCACGTGGTGAGTGTGCTCCCTTGGGATTGGTTGAGGAGGATTTAAAGGTCGAACGGTGAACGTTCATTTTTGAATTTCGAATGCTTAGTTGCGGGGGCTTAGGGTTTGGTTACGGATTCGTCGAGCGAGAGGAGGGCGCGGGCGAGGGCTGTCCAGGAGGGGTGTTTCTGGTGGAAGTTGGAGAGGATTCGGACTTCGTCTTCGGTGGGTGGCCTGGTGAGGAGGCGGCGGAAGGCGAGGGTGATTTTTTCTTCGGGGGAGCCTTCGGTTTCTTCGAGGAGTTTTCCGTAGCTTTCGGCGATCTCGATGAACATGGGATCGTTCATGAGGGTGAGGGCTTGGAGGGGGGTGTTGGAGCGGTCCCGTTTGACGAGACAGGCTTCGCCGGAGCTGGCATCGAAGGTGGTGAACATGGCGAAGGGCGCGGTGCGCTTTTGGTAGGTGTAGATGCTGCGACGGTGGCGATCTTCTCCGGAGCTCGCTCGCCATTTAGGACTGCCGTAGGCGATCTCGCTGACGCCGGATGGTTGGGGTGGGCGGACGGGTGGTCCGAAGGATTTTTCGCTTAGGAGGCCGGCGGCGCTGAGCGCGGAGTCGCGGATAATTTCGGCTTCGAGTCGTTGGCGGTTGAATTGGGTGGAGGTGCCGGAGGCGACGAGAGATTCCTGCTGGTAAGCTGCGGAAGTGACGATGAGTCGATGGAGTTTTTTGAGAGACCAATTGTTTTCGATTAAGGAGACGGAGAGGTGGTCGAGGAGGGTGGGATTGGTGGGCAGTTTGCCCTGCATCCCGAAGTCACCGAGTGAGGAGACGATGCCTTCGCCGAAGAAGGCAGCCCAGTGGCGGTTGACGACGACCCGGGCGGTGAGTGGATTCTCGGCGGAGACGAGCCAGCGGGCAAGCTCGAGGCGATCTTTTGGAAAGGGTTGGTCCTCCGGGTAGAGCGCGGCGGGGAGGCGCGGCTTAACGAGGTTCTTTGGCTGAGTGTATTCGCCGCGGTGGCGGAGGTGGGTTGGGCGGGTATGGTCAGCGGGGCGCTCTTGCATGACCAAGGTCGGGGTGCCTTTTAAGGGCGTTTGGAGGGTTCGGATTTTGTCGGCGTGAGCTTCGAGCGCGGGGGCTTGGAGGAGGAAGTCTGTGAGGGTTCCTTGGTGGATGATGGCTTTGATTTGGGGGTCGGGGGAGGTGCTGAGGCGGAACTTGCCGAGGGTAGAGGCGAAGTGGCGCCCGAAGTGCATCGTGACTTGAAAGGCGGTGCCGGGAGCGATGGGTTCGGCAAGGTTGAAGACGGCGATGGCGGTTTGTCCGATGTGGCCTTTGAGGGACCAGCCGGATTGGATGTCACCATCGAGGGCGCTAGAGGCGTCCGCGATGCCAGATCCGAATTGCGCTCCGAAGGCGGTTTGAGAGGAGCCGGAGAAGGTGAGGGGCTTGTCGGTGTGGACCTCGAATTCGGAGAGAAAGAAGTCACCCTTTCGGCCTTCGTAATAAGTCATGCCGGGGCCGCCGTCGGGGAGGCGATCGTCGGGAAGGACTTCGAGACGGAGGGAGTGGATGGGCTGGTCCGAGGCGGCAAAGTCGAGGGTGAAAATGTCGTGTTTTGAGATGTCACCGGCGACGAAGATGATGCCGTCTTTTTCCTGGGTGAGGTAGGGAATATTGGCTTCGGCTTTGGTCGAGGCGAGCGTTTGCCAAGGGGTGAGGTTGGTCGTTTCATTGGCGAGCCAGGCTTGGTAGGATTTTTCGAGATGTTCCTTGGGCTCCTCGATGGATGGGGAGGCTTTGCCGAGGAGAAGTTGGAAGGTCCCGATGGTGTGTTGGCTGCCGTAGTTTTGATGAAGAGTGACGGTGAAGCGGGTGCCGGAGGGGTGGCTGACGGGTTGGGCGAAGAATAAATCGAGGTGTTGGTTTTGATGCGGGGGGGTGGCGGGATCGTGGATGGCCCAACCGGTGTCTGGTTTGCCGTCGATGGCGTGGGCGGCGGGGAATTTATCCTGCGCGAGGGTGGCGACGGCTTTGGCGAGGGCGATTTTTTGAGGAGGTGACGAGTTGTCGAGGGGCGCGGCGGTGATTTCGATTTCGGAGAGGACAAAATTGCCATGCGAGGTCCGGCCAGGGCCCTTGCCGTTGAAGGCGATCGTCTTGAGGCGGATTGCCGAGAAGTTTTGGTCCTTGGTTTCGAGGGTGACGGTGTAGCTGTCTTGCGCGGGGATGGGTCCGGTGGGGGTGACGAAGAATTTGTCGGAACTGATCGTGGAATTGGCGGCGGTCGCGGAGTGGATGAGCTGGGGTTTGTAGGCCACTTTTGCGCCGGGAGCGGGCCAGTGGTTGGGCAGTTCGGCGAGGAGTTTTTGGGCCTGCGCGAGATTGGTTTGGTTTCGTTCGACGAGGGTGGGATCGGGGATGTGGTAGTCGGGTTCGAGGGTATTGTCGAAATAGGCCATGAGGCCGAAGTAGTCGTGATGGGTGATGGGATCGTATTTGTGGGTGTGGCACTGGGCGCAGCCGGTGGTGAGGCCGAGCCAGGTGGTGCCGGTGGTGGCGACGCGGTCGGTCATAGCGTGGTAACGGAATTCGAGCGGGTCGATGCCTCCCTCCTCGTTGAGCATGGTGTTCCGGTGGAAGCCGGTGGCGATGATTTGCTCAGGGGTGGCATTTGGGAGCATGTCACCGGCGAGTTGTTCGATGGTGAATTGGTCGAAGGGTTTGTCGGCGTTGAGCGACTTGATGACGTAGTCGCGGTAGGGCCAGATGGAGCGATCGCGGTCTTTCTCGTAGCCGTTGGTATCGGCATAGCGGGCGAGGTCGAGCCAGCGGCGGGCCCAGCGTTCGCCGTAGCGGGGGGACTTTAAGAGGCGGTCAACGACGGTCTCAAAAGCTTCGGGGGTGGGGTTTGCGGCAAAAGCCTCGGCCGCTTCGACGGTGGGTGGGAGGCCGATGAGGTCGAGGTGGACGCGGCGGATCAGGGTGTGAGGGTCGGCTTGATTGGCGAGGGGGATGTCGTAGAGGTGATCGATGGGATGGGTCGAGGCGGGGATGGAGGATTTTTGAGGGGGAACAAAGGCCCAGTGTTTTTCGTAGGGCGCGCCCTCGTCGAGCCATTGTTTGAGAAGGGTGATCTCGGCGGGTTTGAGCGTTTTATTGGCCTCGGGTGGAGGCATGATGTCATCGGCGTTCTTAGAGACGATGCGGGTGAGGACTTCCTGCCAATCCTGATCGTCTTCGATATCGAGTCGGAAACCGGCCTTGCGAAGGGATTTGCCGTTTTCGTCCTTGGCATCGTCGGGGCCGTGGCATTTGAAGCAATTGGCCGAGAGGATGGGGCGAATCTCTTTTGAGAATGAAAGAGTGTGTTTGTTTTCGGCCGCAAAGCTGGTCGTGCCACTGGTGAGAAGTGAGACGAAGATCAGGGTTTTGGGTTGAAAAAAAGAAGTCATGGGACGCGGGAAATACGCAGGAAGTCACTCCACTCTTCCGCAGAGTGGCCGATTTGCAATGACTCTGTCGTTTATTCGAGCAGGACCTTAAGGCGTGCGAAGATTCTGGGAGCGGACTGTGTGTTCGACATAAAGCGCCAGACTTCAGAGAGAGAACTGTCAGGGGACGGCGTTGAAGATTGCGGGATGACATTCCCGGGATTCCAGTTCCCCAGATCCGAGGTGAATTCAACCTGGTAAACGAGGCCGCCTGCTGCGTTGGGTCGATCATAGGCGGAAATGCGGTAGCGGATGGGGCGGCGATTTTCTTGAAGAACCGTGGGCATGATGACGGTGTAGATGCGGTCGGCTGCGAACTCGTCACCGTTGGTGCCGTCGTCATTCATAGTGAGGGAAGTCCACTTGGCGGGATCTTCATAACGTGGGTTGGGGTTGGGAGTGCCGTTTGTGCTGAACTTGAAGTAGCGGCAGAAATAGTCACCGGGTTCTACGAGTTGATAATGCAGCGAGACATTTGCGACCGAGTCGGGATCGGTAATTTTGGCGGTGAGGGTGACTTCTTGGCCGGATGCGGGTTGTTCCGGTGAGTGCTTGACTTGTCGGATCTGTGGCGGAGCCGGGAGGGTGTAAGCGGAATTTGCGGTGCCGGGGGTGGGTTGAAAACTTGAGGATGTTCCAGCGGGAGAAGTGATGACTTCGGCATCGAGGGAAAAGTCACTGCTTGTTGTGCTAGTGTTGATTCCCTGGACGGCGAGGGTGTTGGTTCCCTCGACGAGATAGCGGGTAATTCCGTTGACGGTGATCTCGGTCCAGCAGCGTCATTGGTGGGATACGTGAGTCCGTTGCGATAACGCCAACCGGACTGGCCTGCAGGAAGGAGGGTGACCGGAGTGTCTTTTCCGCCGCCGGAGTTTCCTTGGTTTGCGGGGAATCCGGAAGCCCGCCAACTCCCGCCGAGATCGTTATTGAGGAGGGGATTGATGAGTTCGATGGAAGGATTTGCCAAAGGGGAACCGAGGGGTCGACAAAAATTGGGGTGGTGAAGTTGAGTGCAGTGGTGGCCTAGGCTTCGCCGGCCGCATTGAGGGCGTGCGCGCTGAAATAGTAGGTGGTGGTAGCGAAGAGTTCGGAGACGAGTCTCGCAAAGTCACTGTCCGGTCTCCCCATGGAGGCGGAGAAATCCCAGTGATCAGGAGTTTGTCCGCCGTCCGTGGTTCCGAAGAAAAGAGTGACGGTTGGGGGGGCTCCCCCGGATTCAGGCACTTGACCATTGAGGGTGGCGCAGGTTCCCTTGACCGAAGTTGCCGGAGAAATGGCAAGGGCGGGGAGGATGAGGGGACGGGTTTGGAAAGGAGAAGAGGCGCTTGCCCAACGGGTTCCGGCTCCGTGGGTGGTGGTCGCCCGGAAATAGTAGGTCATTCCCGGTTGGAGGGCGGTGAGGGTTGCCGAGAAAATCCCCGGAGAAGTACGAGACCCCCCTGAGATCTGGGAATCCCAGGTTGACGCATTACGGTCAGCATCTGTGAGGCCGTAGTAAAAGGTGAGGGTGGGAGAACCGCCGCCGTCTCCGTTGTCGATTAAGTTTCCTTTCAGAGTTGCGGAGGTTGCCATGATTTCGGATTGGCGGACAAAGGTGATGGGTTCGGTGATTGAGAGATCGTTTTTTTGAGCGAGAAAATCGCTGAAGGCCGAGCTGTTTTCGGTGATGAGAACATCTTCGCTGGCGCGGTCGTGGTTGAGGTAAATATAGAGATCATACGCCGCGAAAGGAATGGCGGTGATCTGAATGGTGGCGGGCGCGGCGTTATTGTTGGCGCTAACCCAGCCGTTCAAGAGAGTGGCGTTGGGATCAGGGGCTCCCGTTCCTGCGCTTCATTCTTCATTTGACGCCTTCTTTAGAATTTTTCACAAGGTGAAATTTTCTTATTGAAAAAGGCCTACTCCTTTAAGGGCAGGATCTCGATCGTTTTGAATTGAATGGGCGCGGTTTCGGCTTGAATGGAAATATAGCCGCTGGTGAGGGGGGAGCCGTCGTCGAGTTGGGTATGATCATATTCGCAGACGACCTTTCCTTCGGCGATATGTTTAATTTTGTCGCCGCGCACTTCGACTTCCACGGTGACCCATTGATCGCCATGGAAGGTTGGGCCTTTCGTCTCGATGACATGGGCTTTGGTCAGCTTCCCATTCCAGTGGAGATGGGTGCCGGGGGTACAGATGTTGAGGGTGCCGCGATCGCCTTTACCGAGTCCGCCGAGGAGTTGGACCTCGATCGAGTTGGGGAATTTCTGCTCCTTCTTGATGGTCTTGGGGTCCTGGCAATGAACCATGAACCCGTTGTTCCGGTTGGCCCAGCCTGGGCCCCCATTCACTTGCTCGCCGATGAAGCGGTAGGTGGAGCGGATCGTGTAGTGGGAATAAGGAGCCTTGTAGTAAAGGTGGCCAAATTCGCCATTGAACTTCTCCCATTTCGAGTAATCGATGGTGAGAAGACCGTCTTTCACCTGAAAGGTGTCTTTGTAATTCACGCCGAGGTCGGACCCTGCGAACTTGGGGGTCCAGTCGTCGAGATTCTTGCCATTGAAGAGGGTGATCCAGCCTTCTTTGTCAGCAGCAGGGGCGTCGGGTTTGGTTTCCTGAGCGAAGGAGAGGCCGACAGAGAAGAGGGTGGCAAAAATAAGCGCTTTATTCATCAAGAACAAATTAGGCTTACCCAATTCACGATGCAATGAGGAAAGCGGCTAGGGAGCGGGCCGGGCTGGGGTGAACTTTCGGCGAACGAGCGGGTAAAGACAGATGCTGAGAATGATGATGGACGCGCCGAGGTAGAAGCCAGGGTTGAGGCTTTTGTATTCCTGGAAGAAGAGGGCGGCGAGAGCGATGCCGTAGACGGGTTCGAGGTTGTTGGCGAAGTTGATCGTGAAAACGCTCATGCGTTTTAGGAGTTCCACGTATTGTGAGTAGGCAATCACGGTACAAAAAACTGCGAGGATCATGATCCATAACCAATCCCAAGGGCCACCGGGCAGGGGGATGCCTTTCCCCTGAAAGAGGAGAAAGGCGGTGGCGAGGAGGCAGGCCCCGGACATTTCGTAGAAGGTGATGACGAGGTGGTGGGCCTTCTTGATATGGAAGCTATTGATGACCGAGAAAACGGCGGCGAGGAAGGCGGAGAGAATGGCGATGAGAAAGCCATGACTGTATTCGAGCTCACTGCGGTAAATGATGGCTACGCCCACGACGGTGACCGTTCCGAAGATGAGATCGATGGGCCGAAACTTGCGACTTTTGATGAGGAGGGGTTCCAGAATGGCGGTCCAGAGGGAAAGGGTGGCAACTCCGATCATGCAGATGGAGACATTGGCGACCTTGACCGCGAGAAAAAAGGTGATCCAGTGTCCTCCGATAACAAAGCCGGTGGCGATAAAGCTGAGGGCATTCTTGAGGCTGAGCTTATTGCGGGTCCGAAGCCACAGGAGAAGGCACAGCGCAGCGATACCGGTGCGATAGGCGACGATGCTGATGGCGGAGAGCGTGAGGAGCTCTCCCAGAACTGCGGTGAAGCCCCAGAGGATTACGATGATCTGGAGCTTCAGGTGGTCACGTGGCATGGAGGGCGTAATTTACTCTTCTTGCTCCGCATGGGTCGTGATGACCCGCCAAAAGGCCATGGGCCCTGTCGAGAGCACGAAGCGATCGAGTGGGCCGTCTTTTTCCGGGGTGTCCATTCCCTGGATTTCCTCTTGCCAGCTGTTTTCATCGAGATTGGTATTGGTAAATTCCACCCGATAGCTGAATCCTTTGCGGGCACTCCACGCGAGACGGTAAGTGTCCTTAAATTGAGTCGCGGCCAGAGTGATGACGGCAGGAAGGGGATCCGCCTTGGTGGCGTAGACGCGCATGTGGAAGCTTAAATCACTGCTGGTGGTGCCTGCATTATGGAGGGAAACTCCGATTTCCACTTCTTCTCCGGCGAGAAGATTTAGGCCACCGGCGGTGGCATACTGGATGCCATTTTCATTTGAAATTGCGGGCACCGGGGGAGTGAAGGTCGCGGCCAGAGCGGAGGTGGTTGAGGTGACATTGGCGATCGTTGGCATGTTGATCCGCGTCGCTTCGGTTCCGTTGATGTAGATGACAGCGCCATCGTCGATCATGCCCTCAAAGCCCAGTTCTTGCACCCCCCGCTCTGGAGTGAAGGTGGTTCGGAAATAGGTGACGGCGGCCCTTTGATCGGTGGCTGGGGTGATGAGACTGAAGCTACGGAAAGGCTCTCCGTCGATGGCTCCGTATCCGAAAGGTGCTGCCACGGGGCCGTTGAAGGTCGGGCCATTGTAGGCGGCGGCGGTGTGCCAGGTGGTGTAGAAATCGGGGTCGGTGGTCGCTGGGTTAAAAGTGGCGGGCGCCGTGGGGACGGTGAGGTCAAGGGCCTGATAGTAGCGCCAGCTGGCCTCGGCGGGAACGAGTTCGAATTCCGGAGTCAAGGTGTCCCGGCTGGTGGAGAAGGTAAGTTCGAATGAGCCTTGGGCGTTGCTTTCTCCATCAACCGCGATGAAGTAAGTTGTTCCGGGTTCCGCATCGAAGGCGAGGCGGGCATCTTGTGTGAAGGGCTCTCCGCCGGGGTGGCGGCTACGACTACTGGCAGGGTGGGTGAAATAGGGATATCGACTCACGACCCGGAGGTCTGCAAGTCGAGAGCCGGTGTAGACCGACATCACGATATTGGGGATGGGGGTGGGGGTTCCGGGGGCCCCTGCAATTTCCACCCTGCGGGGTTCATCGACTGTCAGGGCATACCAGATCGAGCGACTTGCGGGAATCCCGGCATGAGCGGGTTCGGTGACTTCAGCACTGGCGCCCAAGTTGGTTCCAGTGACCACGGCGGTGACATCGGCCGCGTTAAATTGGATGGGGGTGGCGTTCCCGAAATCATCTTCCGCGGTGAGTAGGAGTGAGGACGCGGAGGAGAGGGCTAAAATGAATGAAAGGGGCTTCATTGGATTGAGTTGTTTGAATGCATTGAGCCCAGGTAGAGAGCCTAGCCCTAATGCTAGTTGATAGATGATATTTGGTCAAGAAGAGGGTTTTTTTGAAAGTGTCAATTTTGACCTATTTTATCATCCAAGACTTTGGTTGTGCTTTTTAGGAGAAGATTCCGAAGGATGGCCATGCGCTCAGCATTCAGGATGACTTCGAGCATGGCGCGATTTCTGGGGTCAAATTTTGCGGGATCGATCTTAACGAGAACTTTCTTTGCCAGCATATCGGCCACCGTAGCGGACTTGGCTAAGAGGCTCACTCCGTTCTTTTTTGAAGGATTCCGCTGGGTTTATCGCCGGCGGCGATGAGCTTTCTTGCAGAGTGTTCGGAGCTTCCTTTGGTCGCCGCTAGAATCATCGCTTCAATGCCCATGGGGTCGCAAAGATAATTCTGCCCCCCTTTTATATGACGGTAATGGGCGTGCAGATTTTTTGAAATGCCTCGAGGGCCGGCTCCTGTTTCTCTGGCTCAATCTTAGTGAGCAAGGCGCCCGTTTTTAAGATGAGCAGGGTGTCTTGGAGTCTGAAGCTTTCGCGTGCCACCTCGATCATTTCATCATCGTCGGATTTTTTTCTTTGAGGCCGTGACTCTCCGGATCGAACTCGGTGAGTTTCGCCCTTTATCACGGAGAGGGCCAAGGTCGCGAAGAAGACTGTTTTAAGTGCCCACGTCCTTCTTACCATGAGGTAACCCTGATTTCAATGGCCCGCTTTGGTGCCGACCTTGGCGTAGAGTTCGATCATTTTACCGCTGCTTACGATGAGATCGGAGGCTAGGGTCACGGCGCCTGGCTCGAAAAGGAGGAGCGTCGAAGAGCCGCCGAAGGCAAAGTATCCTTTTTCGGCCCCTTTTTCGACCTCTTGGTTTGGGGTGAAGGTTTGGTGGATGGAGCCGACGCAGGTCGCACCGATTTCCATACAGATCACGGTGCCGAAATCCTTGGTCACGAGCTTGGTGATGGTGCGTTTATTTTCCCAGAGATAAGCGAGCTTTTGGCGCAGGGCGAGCGGCGAAACGGAAAAGAGCGGGCCGTTGACGGTTTTTGTCTCACCTGGTGTGCCAGTGCAGGGGAAATGGAAGCGATGGTAATCGACCGGGCACAGGCGGGAGAGAATGAGAGGTCCGTTCTCGTATTTTTTGGCGAGCTTGGTCGATCCAAGGAGGCCCGCGACGTCAAATTTCTGTCCTTTTACGAAGACGGACTCGATTTCACTGGCTTTCGCAAATCCCAGATGACGGCCGTCGGCGGGAAGGACGAGGGGTGAATCGGCGATGGGGCGGGCGTTTGGCTTAAGTTTACGGTAAAAGAAGTCGTTGAACGAGGTGAATTCATGGGCCTCTTTTTCGAAGTCTCCCGCGTCCAGACCGTAGGTTTCGAGAAAGGGCACGATTTTTTCGGTCGTTTTGGGCGCATCCATGCGGTGGCCGTACCATTTTGAAAAAAAAGGGCGCTTCACAAAGCTATGCAAGGCGATCTTACCGAAAGGGTTGCCATAGGCCCAGCGAAGGAAGCCCTCGCCATAAACCTGCTCGGTTTCCATTGCTCCGGTTTCGCGATTGAGATACTTGATTGGTTCCACTCCGACACCATGGCGACGATTCAGAAATTTGAAATTTGAAATTTTACCCTCAGCCATTACGTCTACATCGCCATGAGAATCCTCGTCCTCCTCGCGACCACTGCGACCCTTCTGACGGGTTGCCGTCAGCCCGAGACATCCATTAAGGTGACGGAGACCCGCCGTCTCACTTTACACGACCAAATCTATCCGGGTGATTTCAAGGATCGCCCACCCTTGGATTGGCGTCGTCTTCCGGGCACGCAATTCCGCCTCGTGAACTATGTCGCCGGGAAAGACGGCGCAGTTGAGATCGTGATGGGGGAGACCCAGGGTAAGGTTCTCGGCAATGCCAATCGTTGGCTGGGGCAGTTTGGACTCACTCCAATTCAAACCGTGGACTATCTTGGGAAGACAGCTTTGCTGGGCCGTCCCGCTTCTATCGTGGAGGGAAGCGGAACCTACCGCCCCGGGATGGGTCGTCCTCCGAAAGAAGATTACGCGATGATTGGCATCATTCGCGATCATCCCAGCAACTTAATCACGCTTAAAATGACCGGTCCGGCGGCGGAAGTCGAAGCCCAGCGAGAGGCTCTCTTTAAATACATGCAAAGTTTTATCCCCGTGGAAGTTGGCAAGATCGAGAAAGCGGGTGGAGAAGAAAAAACAAGCGAATAGACTATGAGCAAATCCAAAAAAAAGATCTCATTAGGGAAACATATTTTCCGAGTCCTATCCGGATTTGAGCTCGCCGTGGTCTGCCTAAGCCTGCTGTTTTTGCTCACTTTCTTCGGAACGATCGAGCAACCGTGGTTTGGCTTGTGGACGACCATTCACAAGTATTTTGACTATGAATCCGTCTTTGTGATTCCAACCCGGGGAGATGGTAAAGCGATTTTCCTTCCGCTTCCCGGTGCTTACTGGGTCATCGTGGTCCTTTCGGTGAACATGTTCCTCGGAGGCATTATCCGCGCTCGCAAGGGTTGGAAGAAGGCCGGCACGCTGGTCAGTCACTTTGCGATCCTCTTCCTGCTCGTGGGAAGCGCCGTCTCGAGCGTTTTCAAAGAAGAAGGTCAGATGCGGATTCTCCAAGGTGAGAAATCAGATTACGCGCAGAAGCTCTTCAAGTATGACATCGAGGTGTTTTCTTACGACGAGGACGGGGACCGCGAGGCCCCTGCCATCGTCCGCTCCGATCAAATCAAGCCCTTGGGGGCGAAGGGGAGTCTGGGGGTTTCCTTTGAGAAATTCGGTTTTACGCTGCAGATTGACAAATACCTCCCTTATTCCGAGCTCGCGCTTGATTCACCGACGAGTTCCCCGCCGAAAGATGAGGAAGTGATCGACGGGTTCTTTTTGACCGAAGTCGAGAAGAACGTCCAAGTCGAAGAACGGAACACGCCGGGTTGTTACGTTACGGTGAAGGATAAGGAGGGCGCGACCATCCAGAGGCTCGTCCTCTGGGGAGGGAATCCCTATCCCGTCAGTTTCACCTACGAAGGGAAGCGCTACGGCGTGACTTATCTCATGGAGGTATGGCCGATGCCTTTCATGGTCGAACTCCACAAGACCTTTGGGGATAATCATCCGGGTACGGAAATCCCAAGTTGGTTTCAGAGTAACATCACCAAGATCGATGGCTCACAACGCGAGGATTATGAAATCGTCATGAATGAGCCTGCGAGGCATGGAGGATTTACCCTTTATCAAGCGGGCTTCACCAGAGCTGCCGAGGGAGAAGTCCCGTCTTCGACCTTTGCGATCGTCAATAATCCCTCGGACAAGTGGCCTGAGTATGCCCTCTGGGCTTCTGCTCTCGGGCTTTTATTCCATTTCCTGGTCATGCTCGTCCGCTTTGCCGGAGGGAGCCGTCGTCCTAAAAAAACAGTTTCGATTGAAACAACCCAACCCCAAAAAATTCCTACCTCGTGAGTGAGACCCCACCTCCTTTCAATCCCACCCCTTCCAGTGCTTCAAAAGCGCTTCGTTGGGGGCTCGTGATTCTCTTTCTTCTCGGCGAATTCATCCTCATCGGACTGGGGATTCGCGGCGCGATTCCTAACAGTGATATCCGTGAGGTCGATGCTTATTCTCCTTGGAGTAAGGAGGTTATCGAAGTTGCTGCCAATATTCCAGTGCAAGATGGTGGCCGGATTAAGCCGCTTTTGACCTATGCGCGCTTCAAAATGATGACCTTCCATGGCTCGTTGACGATGAAGGTGAAGTCGGGTGGTACCGTCCATAAGATCGGACCGGTCGAGTGGTATCTGGACTGCCTCTTTCGCCCCGAACTCGCAGACGATCTTCCCATCTTCCGGGTTGATGACGCCGAGATTTTGCGGCCCTTTGGGATCGAAACCGAAAAACGTCGGGCTCGTTTAAGCTTTAACGACATCATGGCCGGAGGTGATGGCGAGAGGGATGGTTTTGCCCTTTTGAGAAATGGGGGTGCCGAACTCCTTGAGAAGCAAAAGTCCGCCGGCGAAGATGCTCTCACCAAGAAGGAGAAAAAAATCGTCGATTTCGCACAGCTTGTGCTGAATTACACGGCTATTCGGGATTCGTTGGACATTTTAAGGGGCGGGCTTCCGCCTCTTGATCCCACCCAGTTGGCCTACGTCGATCAGGAAATCTACGAGCTCCTGGATTCGCGGCTGGATCCCGCGCTGTTCAGCTTCTGGTTACCGATTCTCACGGACACCTACAACTCAACCCAGAGACTCGATACCGACGAGGCCCGCGAGTACGAATTCGAGCTCAATCGCCAACTTACTTTTGCTCGCTTTGGCCCCGCTTGGATTCCTCCACAGGAAGGTGAGGATGCGGAATGGCAGTCGATCGGGACAAAGGTTGAGAAGTTTTTGAAAGGGGAGCTCACAAATTCGGTCGAGATCCTTCAAGATATGCAGGTGCTGGAGTCTCTCAACGAGGCGGCAAAGCGGCCCAATGGGGAGGAATTTCTCACCAAGCTTACCGACTGGAGAGATGATTTGAACGCTCGGGCGGAAGGCCGGGGTGAGGGAGAAAAGATCGACAGCGAGGTCTCCTATTATAACCGGAATTACTTCATGTATGGGCTCGTTTTCTTTGTGTTGGCCTTTTTAGTTTCGGCGGTGGGCTGGTTGGTCCGAGACGGCAGATCCGGGCGGGTCATGACCTGGCTCACGGCCGCAGTTTATGGTATCGGGGTCGTTTATGTGGTGGGCGGGATTATCCACCGCTATATCATCACAGGTCGCCCCCCGGTTTCGAATCTCTACGACACGATTCCCTTTATCACGGCAGGAGCGGTGATTATCTTGGCGATCGCCGAATTGCTGACCCGACGCAAGGTTCTCCTTTCTCTTGGGGCCGCTCTTGGTGTCGCCGGCTTGTTCTTTGCCTTCAGCTTTGAGTTGGGTGATGCCAAGGACAATATGGATCCTCTCCGCGCGGTCCTCGACTCAAATTACTGGCTCGCGACTCACGTGGTGACAGTGACGATCGGCTACTGTGGTGGCCTCGTGGCCTGCTTCCTTTCCATCGTGTATGTCCACTTGGCGCTTGCCGGTGTCATGAACGATCCGAAGTCCTTCCATCGCTTCATGACTCGCGCGGTCTATGGAATCACCTGCTTTACCCTTCTTTTCGCGCTTGTCGGTACGATCTTGGGTGGGATTTGGGCCAATGATTCCTGGGGACGTTTTTGGGGATGGGACCCCAAGGAAAATGGAGCCCTCCTGATTGTGCTGTGGAGTCTCATTATTCTCCACGCCCGCCTTGCCGGTTGGATGAAGGGGATCGGTCTCCACGTGATGAGCATCCTCGGAGGCTCGGTGGTCGTCTTCTCATGGTGGGGAGTCAACATGTTGGGCGTGGGCTTACATTCCTACGGATTTACCGAGGGAGCCTCAACGGTCTACTACTTTTACTATGTGACCTTGGTCGCGACCGGAGTCGGGTTCACCAACTTGATTCTGGAAAAAGCCGGGTTTTCTCGAAAGACTTAAATCGTACGGTCGAGACCCGCGGTTTCCCCGAGAGGATGCTGACGACTTGGGAATAGGCTCTGGGCCGGCTTGGATATTCACGCGAGTGGTGGCTTTAACATCAGTTTTGATTGGACTCCTGCTACCGTCACCGAGAATCGCGGGATCTCTTTTCAGGTGGGAACGGAAAACGCCGACACCGGATACTTGACCAATGATGGCTAGGGCATTTTGTTCCGTCAGAAGGGTGAAACCCAGTGATTCAATGGCGCACTCATCGGGTCCGGGGATTCATTCAATAGGAATTTCAAGTGAGCCTGGAAGAGTTCGGTGTGCCTGCTTATGCCGATCTTGATCTTCCCTAACAAAAAAAGCGGCCTTCGCGACATTGCCGCGGACCCCATTGGAACAATCCGACGACTGGGAAAGCGGCCGTGCCTACCTCAATCCAAAACACCTTTCCGAAAAAAACCATCCCAAAATTCAAACGATCAACCTCATAAGATCCGAACTTTTACAGAAAAAATTGCGCTGCCATGATGGTGCCATTTGCGCTCTTAACGGGGTGGAAGTGGAGCGCTTTCATATGGAATCCGGTCTCGTGGCTTCAGCCACTTTCACAAATAACGGGGTCGGTAATGCCATTTTCGGAGGGCCGGTAACGGTGGGCGTTCCCAAGGGGACGGCGGTGGTTGGTCGTAATCGGTTCGCGGTGGAAGTTCACCAAAATACCCTTCGTCCGCGTGATGCTGAGGAGAACCCTGCGGACTCGCTACGATAATTCGATGGCGTGAGTTTGTCTTTGGTCTGTTGGAGGAAGGAGAAATCCTGATCGATGATCTTGCGGTGATTGAAGATCCTGATGGGGCGGCGACGCCATTCCTCATTGAGGGCAGCTTTGAGCGTGAAAATCTGAGAGCGTGGCGATTTTTGGGAAGTCATCGTGATGCCGAGATTGTTCCTGATCCCAGCGGTGGCGGTCATGTTCTCCGGCTCCGGGCAACTGGATCGACCGGGCACATGCACAATCACGCTGAGACGACCTTGCACGCTGGACCACGGTCGCTGACGCGGTCTTTACCGGCAGCGAGCGCGTCAATTCCGGTGATCCAGTCGTCGACCGGTTGAACCCCCAAGTCGCGATTAGGGGGGAGAAAAATACAATCGATTCTCTTTTAAGAGACCCGAATAAAGGCACTTTCACTTCTTTTGGTCAGAGGGTTTGAGTCCTCTGCCGGATTGTCCGGCGAGCTTGCCCAGCCTTTTCAGAAGTTGCTTATGAGTCGGGTCGGCGGCGATGTTTTTTGTCGCTCCGGGATCCTTCTGGAGATCAATCAAAGTGACATCTTCGAGAGGCCCGTTCTGGTCTTTCTGGCGCCACTCGGTGTAGCGATAGCGATCGGTGCGGATGCTCGTGCCGAGGACCCTGCCGGCTCCTGGTTTGTTTTTGAAGTATTGGCTGAAGGCGGCTTCTCTCCATGGGAGAGTCGGATGATTAAGAAGCGGCTTGAGTGAGACGCCATGAAGGCCGGTCGGGATAGGAATACCGCTGAGATCACACAGGGTCGGGAAAAGATCGACCAGTTCGGTCAGTGCTTTGGTGCCTTGTCCTCCTTTTATGGTGGGTGCGGCCACGATCAGGGGGACTTTGGCGGAGACCTCATAGGTGGTGTGCTTGCACCATTCACCGTAATCTCCGAGGGAGTATCCGTGATCACCCCAAAGAACGATGATGGTATTTTGAACAAGGCCGGTCGTTTCGAGGGTGTTGATGAGGCGGCCGACCTGCGCGTCCATGTAGCTGACCGAAGCGCGGTAGCCGTGGATCAATTCGCGGGTTTGCGCGTCGTTGAGGACCTTGGTTTTCTTGGAGATGTCCGAGTAGTTCTTGAGCTCGCCCCACGATGATCCGTCGTATCGGAGGCCCTCAATCACTTTGTCACGGGAGGGAACCTTGATCTGGGATCTCTCATAGAGATCCCAGTACTTGCCGGGAGCATTAAAAGGGAGATGCGGCTTGCTGAATCCCACCGCGAGGAAGAAGGGTTTCTCGGCGGCGGCCAGTTTTTCTAATCGCGCAACGGCAGTTTTGGCAACCATGCCGTCGTTGTAAGCATCATCGCTGACCTCACCGCCATTTTCACTGGCGGGACCATTGGAGCGAACGCCGGTTGATTTTTGAAGACGGGTTGCTTTTTTGTGAGCCGCGACTCCGGCGGGTGAAGCGTATTGCGGGCCCAGTCCGCGTTGCGGTTTTTGCGACCAACCTTGCGGGAAGTCGTCGTTGTAGGCGTGGTAGATCTTGCCGATGGAGATGGTCTCGTAGCCGTGTCCCTTAAAGTGCTGGGGCATCGAGAGCGCATCGGGGTTCATTTCGCGCATGGGCATCTTGTAGTTCCAGCAGCGGGTTGTTTGCGGCCGCAGACCGGTCATGAGACTCGCTCGCGATGCTCCGCAAACCGCGACCTGACAGTAGCTTCGTTCGAAGATGGTTCCGCGTGCGGCGAGGGCGTCGATGTTTGGTGAGTGGATGTCCGTGTTGCCATAGCAACGGAGCTCGGGGCGGAGGTCATCGACGGCGATGAAGAGGACGTTGAGTTTTTCAGCGGCAAGAGATGGGCTGGCCAGTAGGAAAAGAAGGGAGAGGGAGCGGATCATTTTTTAGGGGGTGTTTTGAGAGTGGAGAGGTATTCGATGACGTCGCGGATCTCGCGTTTTTTCAGGATCAAGCCCATGGGGGGCATCGTTGAGATGACGGGGCTCCGCTCCTTCACGTCACTCGATTTGACTTTGATGGTTTTTCCTTTGGGATCGCGGATTTCGAGAACGCCCTTCTTTTCGCGATGGAAGAGTCCGGCGACTGACTTTCCGTTTTTGAGAGTGAGCGAGATGGTGCCGTAGCCTTCGGTGATGACTTTTTGTGGGTCGGTGAGAGATTCGAGGAGGAAAGATCGCTCCTTTAATCCAATCGCTTGGAGGTTCGGTCCGATGTCGCTTCCTTTCCCCTTGGCGACCTTGTGGCAGCGGATGCATTGGGCGGCGAGGTGGTTCATGAAAAGGTCTTCGCCTTTGACGGCGTCGCCACCTTCGAGCGTGTGAGCAAAGTGCGGGGACGGAGCTTTAATTTTGCGTTTGGCAGCGGCTTCGGCGAGGTCGAGTTGGAAAGCGGGAGCAATGAGTCTAAACCGGTTGGCAAGACGCGTGAGAATTTTGTCTCCCTCGTCGGAAGCTAATTGATTTCCAAGAAGGGAAATGGCGGCCTGCTGTTCCCGAACTTTGTCTTCTTTCCCGGAGAGAAGGGAATTCACATTTTGCAGTGCCGCCTTTTGGTTTGTCTTGGCGAGAATCGTGAGAGCTTCAATGGCAAGGCTTGGATTGTTCGATTTCAGAGCAGTCTGGAGTGTGTGATCAAGTGAAGGGTGCTTCTGGGAAGCAAGACTGCGAAGCGCTTCGATGCGGAGATCGGCGGATGAGGCTCTATTCTGCACGAGTGCGACGAGAGCAGGGGCCGGAATTTCTATTTTTAAAGAGCGTGCCAGGCTCATTGTCTGACTTTGAATCTTCTGACTGGGGCTGGAGAGAAGGGCAGTGAGATGTTCATTGAGCGCCGCTGCGACAATCGTGGGGTCTCGTTTTTCGAGAGGGCGGTAGCGACCGACGACGCGGTCAAGTTCCGCAGGGAAAGTCCACTTCGAGAGGGCGTCGAGGGCATCAAGTTGAAGTGCTTCAGCTACGCCGGGGCGGAGCGTAAAGGCAGCCACCCGTTTCACCGCGTGCAAGGTTCCGAGGTGAAAGTTGGCGTTGATGGCCCGGCGGATGAGCGATTCATTTTTGATCCACGGAGTGGATGCGAGAGCGTTCGCCAAAGCGGGCATCGCTTCGGGAATGGTCCAGTCGTCGTGAATGGCACGCGACGCTTCGGCTGCGACGTGTTCGAATTTGGAGTTGAGGAATGCGGCAACGGCGGGATCGGCCCGACGTCTCAAGGCGACGACTGCGATCTTTTGAATGGGTGCGGATTCATCCTTGGCGAGGTTTACGAGAAATTCGGTGGAAGCGCATCCGGTGAGGCCGACGATGGCGGCGTGGCGGAGGTAGGTGTTGCTTTCGTTGTCGATGGTTCTGGCCATTGCGAGGATAGGTTCAGCTCCCCCTTCTTCGTTGCACCCGATCGTCATCGCGGCGTAGAATTTAACGCGGTCCGAATCGTCTTTGAGAAGCTCTTCCAATTCAGGGCTTTGAAATATCGGTTCTGGGTTGGGGGTTTCGTGAAGGGCGAGATTGGAGACTACGATTTCTCCGTAAATTTTTGTAGCTTGGGCACGGATTTCGGGATCTTGGTCTTCAGTTAGCTTTAGGAAATCTGGGTAAATATGTTTCATTTTTCGAGCCAATTGGGCCAGACCCCAGATGGCGTGAATACGCGAGATTTGAGAGCCTTCTTTTGTGGCTTTTTGTAACTCGGATTTAGCTCCGCGCTTCACCAATTCAAATTGAGCCTTAAGTCGGACCCGCTGATCGGGATGATTCAAGGTGGTAATGACTTCGTCCACGCTGGAGTTTGTGAAATCACTTTGGAGGAGTGTTGCGGTTGCTTCCCGGAGGGGATGCTTGTTTTGGACATCCCACTTCCAAATCGCGCCTTTTTGATTGAGGGGGTAGCCGCCGCCCCAGTCGACTCCGTAGAGGGCACCGTCGGGGCCGAAGTTGATGCCAACGATGGGGACGCCATTTCCGATCTGCATGTCGTTGACCATCTTGTAAGAAGCTCCGTTTTCCTCGACTTGGAAGGCCCATTGTTGGCCGTTAGGCGCGCTCGTGTGGAAGAAGTAGTCCTTCCACTCTTCCCCGAGAGCAGTCCCGGGATTGAAGGCCATGCCGGCGGGGCCGTTGTTGTAGAGGCTGATGGGTGGGAGGATGTAGGCGGGTTGGTTTTCCTGATAGGGAACGCTGAGGTTCTCATCCATCCAGGGATTGAAGGCGCCTTTACGATACTGCCAGTTGGAGCGCCACCCGGCGTCCATGTGTTGCACAATGTAAATGAAACGTTCCTTTTCGCCGGGGCGGTCCGAGTCGTTATCGACGCCGAACATATTACCGTATTGATCAAAGGCGATCTCCTGGACATTGCGAAGTCCACGGGCGTAGACTTCGAAGTTGCTGCCATCCGGATCGCAACGGAGCACGGCACCTTGGTTGGGGTATTTGAAATGACGTCCTTCCTTTGATTTTAGGCCCACGCCCTTGTCTCCAATCGTCCAGTAAATGCGCCCATCGGGGCCGACGGTGAGGCCGTGCATGTCGTGCCCGGCGTAGGCGAGGTGGGCCCCAAATCCGTAGGCGATCGACTCGCGGGTGTCAGCTTTTCCATCATTGTTGGTGTCGCGGAGCTTCCAGACATCAGGGACGATCGTGGTGTAGACGTCGCCATCGTGATGGAGGACTCCGGCCGCAATCCCGGCGATCTCATCCTGAAAGTTCTCGGCGTAGACCGAGGTCTTGTCGGCGAAGCCGTCGCCATCGGTATCCTCGATGAGGTGAATGCGTTCACTCAGCGCCTGGAGGTCGCGGATATCGTGAACGCCGTCCTTGTTGTAGTCTTTAACCCGTTTTTTGTTTTGGTTGCTATTCTCGGCAGTGAAGATCTTTTGGTAAAAGGTCCGTTTGTCGTCGGGTGAAGTGAAGGAGAGGTCGTTGGCGATCCAGTCGCGGTTGTTTCTGATGTCGAGGTCGTTGGCCTTGCGTCGTTGCGTTTGCGTGACGTAGGCGCGGCCTTTTTCATCGAAAGAAATCGCAACGGGATCGGGGACCTGGAAGTCAGGAGTCCATTTGGTGAACTCCAGCGACTTCGGGTCGGGTTCTGCCGCAGAGAGAGAATAGGGCAGCAGGGACGAAAGAAGGAAAGTGATGATGGGGAACTTCATGGGTGGCGAAGTCCGAAACTAGCACCGTAATTCTTTTGATCCAATCACTGATCAGCGCGAGCCATTGAAACCAAGGTTTGCGTTGTGAGAAGCCCTCAAGCCCTAGATCTTCTTCACAAACTGCGACTTCAGTTTCATGGGGCCGATGCCCTCGACCTTGCAGTCGATGTCGTGATCGGCTCCGGGAGAGACGCGGATGTTCTTCACCTTGGTGCCGATCTTGAGGGTGGTTGAGGTCCCCTTGACCTTGAGGTCCTTGGTGAGTTGCACCGAGTCGCCTGAGCTCAGTTCGTTACCGTGGGCATCGCGAAGGATAGCCGCCTCGGCCGCAGCTGCGGCCTCTTCAGCAGACCATTCGTGACCGCAATCAGGGCAGGCAAAAAGCGGACCGCTTTCGTAAGCATACTCGGACTGGCACTCGGGGCAGTTTGGGATGTCGGACATGCGATGATTTTGAAGGCGGAAATCGTCAGTATTTCTTATTCGGTGACTACTTTCAATTGAAGAAATGCGGCGCCAGTCTGTTCGGCATCGCGAGTGGGGCTGAAAGCTGTGATGACACGGTTTTCAAGAGAGGTTTCTTCCACTGTGATTTCGCCAGTCCATGGAGCACCGGGATCTCTACGGCCGATTTCTCGCCAATCAGTGAGGTCGTGTGAGATCATGATCACGTAGGTCACATCTGCGGGAGGAGAAGTCGGTATCGAAATCTCAACGAGTGGCGGATCATCCCCCGGATTCGATACAAGTGTCGGAAGGTATCGCCGATGCTCTGGGGTGAGCGGGCCGACCATTGGCAGGCCCAGCGCATATGCAATGCCGTTGGCCACTCCTCGCTGGCTAGGATCAGCGCTTGGCAAAGCAGACTCTCCGGTGAGACCCTGTTCCAATGCGGCCTCTGCGAACGAACGGGGCGTTGGTGGGTCAATTCGAACTTCCAAGCCGCGCCAAGTTGCGCCTACTCCGCCGAAGGATTCGGCGTGCTCTGGTTTGACCAAGGCGTAGGGAAAATTCCCGATATTCCTGAAGGCATTGCTACCCCATTCTGGGTCAGTCGCTGGTCCTTCGAAGACCACTTTGCGAAGACTCGTGCAATTCGTGAATGTTCCATTGTTGATGGTCACGACGTTCGCGGGTATGGTGACGGTCTCGAGGCTTGTGCAGTCGGAAAAGCTCACCCAACCCGTGACTTGTGAGCTTTGTGGGAAATTGATCTCTTGAAGGTTTGAGCAGAAGGAAAAGGCCCAGTCTCCGGTGATGTTAAGCCCCTCCGGAATGGTGATTCGCTTCAAGTATCTATTCTTAGCAAAGCAACCGTAGCCCTCAAAACTCGTTACGGTGTCAGGTATTTCGTAGTGTGGATCAATCTTCCCTCCCGGATATTGTACGATTGTCGTGATCTCTTTATCGAACAGAACCCCGTCAATTGAGCGAAGGGTCGGATGGTTTTCTACGGGATTGATGGTCGACAATGAGGAGCAGTATGAGAGGGCTCCATTGCCAATCGAAGTAAGACTTTCCGGGATGGTGACGGATACTAATTTGTCGCAACGTCTGAGGGCGCTTAGACCAAGAATACTCAAATTTTCGGGCAACACGATTCCTTCGACAGCTTCACAGCCATCAAATGCTCCGTCTCCTATTCGCGTGATCGTGTCGGGCAAGTTGATGCTGATGAGATTTGCGCAGTAGTGGAAAGCGTAGTCGCCGATGATCTGAAGATCAGCTGGGAGCTGGACGGATTGAAGATTTAAGCATCGCGAAAATGTCTTTTCTTGGAGAGTCTCGATCGGTCCATGAATGGAGACTTGGATGAGAGATGTGCAGTTGGAAAAGGCCTCTGTCCCAATCTCCGTGATAGCGATGGGAACGTTTAAGGAGGTGAGTTTTGAGCCAGCAAATGCCTTGGCACCAATCGTGGTTAAATTATCTGGAAGATTGACGGTCTCTAGATTGAGCGCTCCCGCGAAAACTTCATTTTGGATCGTAGTGACGGCGTTTGGAATTTCTAGCTCGATTAGTCCGCGGCATGAATAGAAGAGCCTTGGTTGCAAACTGGTGAGCGCAGGAGGGAGATTGATGGAGGCCAAGCTACGGCAGTTCTCGAAGGCACTTTTCCGAATTTCGATGATCGAAGGGGGAAGGGTGATTTTTAGCAGGGCGGTGCAGTCGATAAATGTTGAGTGTCCAATGACTGAGACGGGAGTTCCTCCGATCTGCGCAGGTATCTCAAGAGTGCCACTGGCGCTTGTATCACAATCAGTAATGGTGATGATTCCTTCCGAGGTTTCCCATGTCAGATCGTCGATGGAGGCTGCCTGAAGGTGAGCAACGGACAGAGCTAGAATGAGAAAGAGAATTTTCATGAGAATGTTAAATTTTCCTGGACGCTGGTTGATTATCTTTCCGAGTTTGGTGCAGGTCGTGACTTGTGAGATAGACCCAAAGCAAGCAAAGGAGATTAGATCACGAAATTCTTGAGATATAAGAAAGCCAGATGATGCCGGTATCTCTCAATTCAAGTCTATATTGCAATTTTTAGTATTTCCCATCTCGCTGAAAGATCAAGTCAGCAAAGGAGAAAAAGTTGGGCTGAGAGTTCCAACAGCAGTGGCTCTTGGCTACAGGGTGTTCTCTTTAATTGCCTCGAGGAGTTCCCAGCGGAGAAGGAGGGTGTCAGCCGTTTTCTTGGCAGCTTCGAGTTCGGCCATGACGAGGGGGATTTGTTCGAAGTCGGTTTGAACTTCGGGGGAGGAGAGTTTCCCTTGAAGGGCAGTGACGGCTTCGTCGGCAGCCATCACTTCGTCTTCGAGGGTTTCGAGTTCCTTGGCTTCGGCGAGAGTGAGCTTACGGGGCTTTTCTTTTTTCTCAGCGGTGCGTTTTTTGGCTTGCCGGTTGGCGGTGGTCGCTTGGGCACGGGCGGCGTTTTCGCGGGCTTGGCGTTTTTCGAGGTAGTAGGAAAAGTTGCCGGGGCTGACTTTGACTCCGTCGTCTTCGAAGGCCACGATCTGGTCGCAGATACGGTCGAGGAAGTAGCGGTCGTGAGAGACGCAAATGATGGTGCCGGGGAAAGCGGCGAGGGCTTCCTCAAGCATGCGGAGGGATTGTAGGTCGAGGTCGTTGGTGGGCTCATCGAGAACGATGAGGTTGCCGCCGGTTTTGAGAACTTTGGCGAGCATGAGGCGGGCGCGTTCGCCACCGGAGAGGAGGTCGACACGTTCGTTGATCCGTTCGTCGGAGAAGAGGAAGCGCTTGAGATAAGCGCGGGCCCCGATGGTTTCATTGCCGAAGGAAATCTTTTCGCTGCCCTCGGAGATTTCATCGAGGAGGGAGCCGGTGCCATCGAGCTGCATGCGGGATTGGTCGATGTAGTTGATCTTGACCTGCTTGCCGAGGACCGCGGTGCCGGAGGTGGGTGCGAGTTGATCGAGACAGATCTTGAGGAGGGTCGTTTTTCCGACGCCGTTTTTGCCGACGATGCCGGTGCATTGGCCTTCCTCGAGGGAGAGGTTGAGGTGGCGGAAGAGGGTGCGGGCGGATGAAACTTGGCCCGTTGAGTCTTTCTCGGTATCGTAGGTGAAGGAGACGTCATCGAGGTCGACGATGGTATTTCCGAGCCGTGGGGGCGGTGGGATGAGGAGGTCCATTTCGCCTTCGCGGACGGGAGCGTCCTTGTCTTTGATTTTGTAAAAGGCATCGACCCGCGAGCGGGATTTGGTGGTGCGGGCTTTCACGCCGGCGCGAACCCACTCGAGTTCATCTTTGAGGAATTTTTGGCGTTTCTTCTCGGAGTTTTCGGCAATGCCTTGACGGATGGCCTTAGACTCGAGGAAGGCGGTGTAGTTACCAGGATGGGAGTAGGCCTTGCCATCGGAAATTTCGATGATGCGCGTGGCGATGACGTTGAGGAAGTAGCGGTCGTGGGTGACGAAGATCACGGCGCCTGTGTAGGTCTTTAAGAAATCTTCCAACCAACGGATGGACTCGGAGTCGAGGTGGTTGGTGGGCTCGTCGAGGAGGAGGAGGTCGGGTTGTGAGGCGAGTGCCCGACAGAGGGCCACGCGGCGTTTTTCTCCGCCGGAGAGGGGGCCAGTTTCGGCTTTGAGTGGGGGAGTTCCCAGGGCGTTGGAAAGAGCGTCGATGCGGGCGTCGAGATCCCAGCCATTGGCCTGCTCGATGAGGGTGAGTAGTTCGTCGAGCTCGGTTTCGGTGCCGTCGCCATTTTCATAGCGGGTGATGGCCTCCACCACGTCGGCCGCTCCGGCGGCGATGTTGTCGTAGACTGAGAGGGCGGGATCGATCTCGAATTCCTGGGGGAGATAGCCAATGCGGAGGCCGCGGCGTTTGGATATATCGCCGGAGTCAGCTTTATTCTCATCGGCGATGATTTTGAGGAGGGAGGTTTTTCCACAGCCGTTGCGCCCAACGAGGCCGACTTTTTCGCCAGCGGCTACGGCAAGGGTGACGCCATCGAGGAGAGTTTGGTGGCCGTAGGCGAGGCGGAGTTCGTTGGCGGAAAGAAGGGTCATTTTAGCGAAAGTCTGGAGTCGGTGGACGGAGATCGGAGGTTGGAGATCGGCGCGGGGCAGTCGGTAGCCGGACTTTGCCGAGATGTCCAGTGCAGGGAGGGCTCTCTGGAGAGATCCCTTCGGCGGGAAATCAGCGAAATTGGCGAAAATCCTTTTTAATCTGCGTTAAAATTCTTCGACCATGAGTCCGCGAAAAATCGATGCGAATCGTTTCCCAATCCTCTTAAATCGGTGGTGAATTCTCCGGCACCGAGTTCGTTTAGCTTTTTGCAGGTGGCAACGAGGTCGTTTCGTTCCGGCGGTCTAGGCTCCGCTGAATCATTTTTTCTTCCTTCCATAAGTGGGCTTCTTCTTCTGTTTTAAGACGGTGCCCCCCTTTCGGGAAAGGGATAGTAGGCCAGAGGCTTTGGAATTGTTTCTGAACTTGTTCGAATTTTTTGGCATTGTTGAGAACGACATGGCGGCTTCCTACGACTTTGGTGCAGGGGGCGCCCGCTTCAATTAATTCGGTCATGATGGGATTTACGGTGAAATGAGGGTCATTGCACGGAGAGAAGGCGGAAGTTACGCTCGCCGACGACTGAACCCTTCCTGAACAGGGCCGTGTTAGTCTTTCTGGGCGTGTTCGCGGACGAAGGCGGTGGCGGCCTCGGGGTCGCGGCTTTGCCAGTGCTCGAGGAGTCGCTTACGGTGAAATTCGTATTTTTCGACAGGGACGTTTTCCTCGAGCCAAGCAATCCATTCGCCGGTTTGTTCAACCTTGTGGTGATAAATGAGGTCGTCCTTGAAGGGGTTCCAGATGAAGTCGAGGTCCTCGATCTGAAGATTGGTGGCTGCGATGGTGTCGATGGCGGTTTGAAAATCGCCTTGGTTGCTTTCTTGGCCGATGACGAGGGCTTGCAGGTTTTTGGCAAGGTATTCTTCCCGGGCGGCGGGGTCGTTGAGACCTTGGGCCATCTCGCGGATCCGGGTCAGGGCAGCAGCGCGATCCGCGACGGTGAGCTTGTTGGCTTTTCGGAGGATACTGGGAAAGAAGCGATGGGGATCGTCGTGAAATTCGGAGAAGAGATCAAAGGTTTCGAGCGGGCGATCTTTAGCGATGAACTCGGCATATTTGTGGATTGCGGAATCTTGAATCTTACCCGGGAGAATCTCCCGGGTTTCTCTGAGCCAGCCGATCACCTCATCGGGCGCTCTCTCGATCCATGCCGGGACCGTATTTCGAAAGAGAAGGTATAAACTCGAATCAAGTTGCTCCATGAGGTCAGGGGATTTGGAAAGGTAGTCGAAGACAGCCCGGTTGCTGAATTGCGACCATCGTCCCAAGGCGAAAATGAGAAGCTTTTTACGGACTTTGGCATCCAGGCCCGCCTCGTCGCTGATGATTTCGACGAGGTGCTGGAGTTGGCCTTGGTTGAAGAGGATGACAGTGTCAGTGGCGCTGATGATGCGGTCGCGTGATGCTTGATCGAGTTTCTGGAAGTCGCGACTGTCGTTGCAGTCTTTAAATTCGACTGTGCAGGCAATGAATTCGCGAGCAATTTGATCGATGTTTTTATGGTCGTCGCGAATCGTCCGGGTGGAAAGTGGCACTGGGTTTCCGGGATTGAGGCCCATGTTTTGAGCTTTCTCGACGAGGCTGAATTGAATCTCACGAAGCCGGGAAAGTTTGCGGTGATTGTGCCAGCCGAGGGCCAAGACAATGAACCCGATCACGATGGTGAGGACGTGGGATACCCGGAGAGTCGGCTGGCGTCTCATTTGGGTCGGAGGGTGGATTTGAATTCGGATTGCAGCCAGGCCCTGAGCTCTTCCGGTTCGCGCTCGGGTTGGTCCGGGAGGACGAGGCGGCCTCGCGCAATCACGGTATCAATACAGAGATCCAGCTCGGCCGGGCTGGGTTCGATCTTGGTCAAGTAGTCTCCAAAAACCTCCATCGATAGACTGCCATGTTTCTGGTCCCGCCATCCCTTGAGATTTTTTTGGATGGCGCGGACTGCACCTGGTCTTTCTTTTTCGCCCAAGATGGTGAGTGGGTAGACGATTGCGATCCGTCTTTCTGCGGGCAGGAGTCGGCTGAGGTCGGCGTAGCGACCCGTCAGGTTTTGCGCGGAGAAATCATCCTCGGTCCAAGTGATGCCATAGGTTGGGAAGGAGTCGAAAAAATCGTGACGTGCTGCTTCGGAGATCGCTGAAAGACGCTCCCTGGCCTGCGGGAAATCGGAGATGGTGAGGGCGCTGACGAGGGTGTGTTTGAGCCTCATTCTACCTCTGGGCGGGAAGCCGTCGAGTGACTGGGAATCGAGCCACGCGACGGCTTCGTCGGGTGCCAATGTGGTCCAGTTGCCGAGGGCGCAAAATACCATCTGACTCCATTCGCCGGATACCCTGGGATCGGTGCTGCGGTTGAGAATGAGGTGAGCGGGATCGAGGACGACAAGAAGTCGTAGAAGATGTAAGGTGAGGTGTTTGAGGGAGGAGTCATCGAGGTTTCCTTCTTCCGCTGCTTTGAGAGCTTTTTTGAGTTCGGTGGCGGACAGCCGACTGAGTTGGTCTTCGAGTTTGAGGGAAGTTTTTAGAATGCCGTATCGGCTGGAGCCGCTTTGAAGCTCCTCAGCGACAAGTAACCAATCGACGTCTTTTCGTTCCAGAGACGTCTTGCGAACCGTTGTGAACGGTGAGGCTGACCTTGTCTTAGGTAAGGATTCTATTCGTTGGCTAAGATCGGTGATGATGGTCTCAAGTTTCGAAATTTCGGCCCTCTGCTGGCGGGCGAGCCAAATTCCACTAAAGAAGAGGAGGGAGAGCAGGACGAGAATGGAATATGGTTTCATGGCGGGGCTCTTCATTTCAGGTCTGCCGACTTGTTCTTGATGGTGACAATTATCAGCGCGGAAGGATACCGAGGCACCTTCGAATGTCGATTTCTTTCAACAGCAGCGGTGATGTTGCGGATTGCGGTCAGTTCGTTGCGGGTAGATTTCGAAAGTTGCGGGCAATCTTCGGAATGACTTTCCTCGGGACTTTGGCTTCTTGGGCGAAGGTGGGCCACTTTTTGAGGGTTTGGTGGAGGGTGGTGATGATGGTTTTGGCTTGGCGGGGTTTTAGGTCGGCAGAGGTCGCGGCGGTGAGGAGATCGGCGGTGCTGAAGTGGTCGCGTTTGCCGTTGAGGGTCATTTGGTGGCGGCTCGTCCAGGCTCCGTCGGGATTGTAGGAGTAAGTGACATCGTAGGCGGGGGCGAGGTGCCAAGTGCCGCGGCGGTCCATGAGGAAGGAGATGTTTTTGGTGTGATCGTCTTGGTTGCGGGAGAGGATATTGAAGACCGCGCGGCGGTAGAGTTCGGTGAGGTCGGGCTGGGGGAGGCCAAGGCCGCGGGCGAGTTGGAAGGCTTGCTCGTAGGAGTATCCCCCGGCGGTGTTAAAATCGTAGTGGCCGAGGGCGCAGAGGGTTTGTTGGTGGAGTTTATCACCCTCGGGGGTGCGGTCAAAGCGGCGTGTCATGAAGTGGGCGCGCCCGTTTTCCTCAAGGAGGCGGCAGCGGCTCATCGTGATGCCGGCAGCGCGGGCCATGAGGTGGTAGGCGTATTCGATGCGGCCGTAACCGAGGGGATCGGCCAGTTCTTTGTCGGCGTTGCCATCGACGCCATCGAACTTAATGAGCCAGGGTTCGAAGTCGGGCGGAAGGGGGACTTGGCCGGAGCGGATCTCGCCGGTTTTGGGATTCCAGGCGACGACGGCTTTGGCGCGGGCGCCACCGGCCGAAGTGCCAACGCGGAGGATGTCGGCGAGGGCTTCGTCTTCGTGCTCGGAAACGAGAGTGGTTTGCAGTTTCGTGCGGTCGGCGAGGACGGCGTTGGCGAGATGGATGAGGGCGTCGATTTCGAGCGCGCGGTCGGGTTTCTCGGCGTGGTGGGCCGGGAGAAATTCGAGGGCACCCATGGAGCGGCTCCCGAGGTAGCAAAGACGCTCGACCGGATTGAAGGAGGCGGCGGTGCGGCCTTCGCGGGTGAGCCATTGGTCGATGAGGAGGTTGCCGAATTTATCGGGAAGGCAATCGGCGAGGAGGCCGGGGAGGCCTTTAAAGGTGTCTCGTGGGAGTGCGGGGAATTGATAGAGGCCTTCGGCAAGGGGCATCTGGATGGGCGCGACTTCGATGCCACTGCGGAGGAAGGCGGGGGCATATTCGAAGAGGCCGAGTTGCCGTTCATCGTTCCAAGCGACTGAGCCAATTTCGGTGCCGAAAAGGGTGACGGTGGCCGCGGTCATGGCTTCTCATCTCCCCAAATCCATTCGTTGGTTTCGGGTGGTTTCTTACGGGGCTTTGAGGCGTATTTCCGAGTGGGTTCGGCGAGAATTTGAGCCTGGCGGATCGCGTTGGGGCTGAGCGGGAGGGGTTTAAGGAGTTCCTCAAGAGTGTGCTCGATGTTGAGGGCGCGCACGAGACGGATGAGGGTGCCGAGGGTGCAGCCGTGTCCGTTTTCGACGGAGGTGATGGTGCGGCGGGCCAAGCCGGCGCGCTCGGCGAGTTCGGTTTGGTTGATGTTGCGCCGGAGGCGGTGCTGTTTGAGGCGCTTGCCGATGATTCCTTCAAGCTGGGTCTCGGTGAGGGTTTCTGTTTGAGTCATAATGTGCGCAAAATAGCTTTGATAAGGTTAATATGAGCAGGAAATAAGCCAGAGTCAAGGTGGGTTGATTTATGAGCGCATAAAAATGCCCAAAATATTAAAAAACAAGCTATTTTGAGCATATAAATTCTCATTTTGAGTTCGGGAGAAATCGGTGCTCATCATTTCATAATCTTCTTAAAGCTGTCGTGAATTCTCTGGTTTTGAAAGGGACCCTCTGGAGAGAGTCCTTCCTTGGGAGCTTGGGAGAGGGAAGAGGCGGGACGCCGGTGCTACCCTTGGTTGCAGATTAGAGGGATTCGACGGTGAAGTTGCTTTCGACTTCTTGGCCGGTTTCGGGGTGCTTGAGGCGGATGGTGTGGGGGCCGGGGGTGAGGGTGACGGATTGGTCTTCGACTCTGAGGGTCTCGCTGGACCACTGGGCCGAGGGGAGATTTGAGATGAGTTTGAGCGTATTGATGGTGCCGGGGATTTCAGGGTCGAGGTAGTAGATGGCGCCGGCGAGTGGCGTCAGGATTTGAGGAGTTCGGGGGGTGATGGGCTTTGAGTCCGAGAGAGCAAAGGCGTGGGTTTTGACGTTATCGGGGGAGTTGAACCACTCGGCGAATTGAAGGGAGAGGAGGGCTTTTTTCTGTGGGTTGTAATCTAATGAAGAGACGGGAAGGGGGAGGTGCTCGCGAGGGCAAATCTCCTTTTGATGATAGGGGGTCGGGGAGGCGGGGGGGATGGGGAAGTGGTGGCCGGTTCGTTCGTCGATAGAGATGTGGGTGAGGGAGATGGGTGGGGTGGGAAAGCGGGGTGAGAGGTCTTCGTATACGGCAAGCATCGTACGATGGAAGATGGGGCCGGCCCCGCTCAGTCCAGAGAGGCCCGCCATGGGGGTGTTGTCGAAGTTGCCGATCCAGACACCGACGGTGATGTCGGCGGTGAAGCCTAGGCACCAATTATCGCGGAAGTCTGAAGAGGTCCCGGTCTTGACCGCGCAGGGGAAGGGGAGGCGTAGAATGGAGTTTGCCCCAAAAGCTCCGGCACGGGCTTGGTTATCCGAGAGGATATCGGCGATGAGGTAGCAGGACTCGCGCGAGAGCGGGTAGGATGAGGGGGACTCTTCGCCGTGGAAAAAGGTGATGGGGAGATGCTCTCCGAGACGGGCGAGGGTGGCGAAGGCGTTGGTGAGGGAGAGGAGTGAGACTTCGGCATTTCCGATGGTGAGGCCGAGGCCGTATGCGGAGGCCTCGCGGGGAAGGGTGAGGCCGAGTTCGGTGAGCAGGGCGTGGAGGGGTTCCGGGCCGCCGATTTGATTGAGCATTCGCATCGCGGAGACATTGAGCGAGTTGGCGAGGGCGTGCCGGATGGAGACGGGGCCGTGGTGGCGACGGTCGTAGTTTTTAGGGGCGTCGAGTCCTTCTTCAGTTTGATACTCCGTGGGAATGTCGGCGATGATGGTGCCGGGGTAGAGTCCTTGGTTTTGCAAGGCGAGGGCGTAGGTGAAGGGTTTGAGGGTGGAGCCGGCGGAGCGGGGGGTGAGGGCGCCATTGATTTGTCCGCCCTTGCTGCTGGTGAAATCCGAGGAACCGTGGAAGGCGAGAACTTCGCCGGTGGCATTCTCGATGACGACGAGGGCTCCGTGTCGGACGTTTTTTTCGCTGAGTTTGGCGATTTCTTCGAGCAAGATAAGGTGGGTCTTTTTTTGGAGATCGGAGTCGATGCTGAGGCGGGCGCGATCGGAGAAGGTTTGGGCGAGGTGGGGGATGGGGTTTTTATGATCGCGGTTGGCCAAGGTGAGGGGTTCTGACTTGGCGAGTTGAATTTGATCGCGGGAGTAGTCGAACTCGCTTTGGAGGCGGTCGAGGATCCAGTTGCGGCGATCTAAGGCTGCCTCGGGGTTGCGGTGGGGACTGAGGCGCGAGGGCGCCTGGGGGAGAGCTGCGAGGAGGGCGGACTCGGCGAGGGAAAGGTCGGCGAGTGGTTTATCAAAGAAGAAGCGGGCGGCTTCGGCGCAGCCTTGCCGGTGGGACCCGTAGTCGAGGCGGTTGAGGTAGGCCGTGAGGATTTCGTTTTTGCTCCAGCGGGTTTCGAGGCGGCGGGCGGCGATGATCTCGGAGATTTTTATCGAGAAGGTGCGGTCCGCGCGCGCGGTTGAGATTTTGACGAGTTGCTGGGTGATGGTGGAGGCTCCGGAGACGACGCGATTTGTACGGAGATTATCGTAGAAAGCGCGGGCGGTCGCGGTGTAGTCGATGCCGGGGTGGTCGAAGAAACGTTTGTCTTCGGCCGCGAGGGTCGCTTTGACGAGGTGATTGGGGATCTCGTCGAGCGAAGCGGGTTGGTGGCGGAAGTAGTCCTCGCGGGGGAAGTGGGTCAGTTCCTGGCCGTGACGGTCGAGGAGGATGCGGTGGGCGGCGGGTGGGGTTTGGAGGTTTTTAGGAAGCGGACCTAAGAGGGGGAGGAGGGGGAGAAGGAGTAAGAGCGCGGCGAAGCGGGGGATGGTGGGGAGGAGAGGGGGGAGGAACATTGGGCTTTTAACTTTGAAGGGGGGAGGGAGTGCCGAACTTTGAACGCCGAAGGTTTAATTTTGAATGCTGGGTTGAGGAGGGGGCGCTCTGGAGAGCGCCCTTTCTTGTGGGACACAGGCGGGAGGCCTGTGCTACTTTTGGGAGATGGTGTAGATTTTGTGGTCGTGGGAAAGGATGAGGAGTTCGCCTTTGGCATCTTCGACGAAGGCGGTGGGACGGAATTTTTCCTGCTTCTTGGGGCGGGTGAAGATCTGGGCGTTTTTTGTCTTGCCCTCCTTGTGATCGAGGGCCCAGAGGGTGCCGAAGCCCCAGTCGCCGTAAAGGTATTTTCCTTGGAGGGCGGGGGCGGCGGTGCCTTGGTAGTGGAGGCCGCCGGTGATGGAGATGCCATCCTCACGGCTGTATTCGTGGATGGGGTCGATGAAGGTCAGGTCCTTGGTCGGTTTGTCGGTGCGGGCCTTGGCGGGGTGGGTCGCTTCGTTAAAGGACCAGCCGTAGTTGCCGCCGTTTTTGATGATATTGATTTCCTCGTAAGCACCCTGGCCGACATCGGCGGCCCAGAGTTCCTGAGTCTCGGGGTGGAAGGTGAGGCCCCAAGGGTTGCGGAGGCCGAGGGCGAAGATTTCGGGGTGGTGGCCGGGCTTGTTAAGGAAGGGATTGTCGGAGGGGAGTCCGTAGGGACGATTACCGGCGCGGGAGTCGACATCGATACGGAGAATTTTTCCGTTATAGACGAAGGTGTTTTGCGCGAAGCGCTGGGGGTCGTTGCCCTTGCCGCCGTCGCCGATAGAAATATAGAGGTAGCCGTCGGGTCCGAAGAGGATGTTGCCGGAGTTATGATTCCAGAACGGCTGAGGGACTTCGAGAAGAACGCGTTCGGTGGTGAGGTCGGCTTTGTTGGGGTCATCGGCCGAGGTCTGCATTTCGCTGACGCGGGTGTGCTTGGGATCCTGGAGCGAGTAGTAGAGGTAGAACTTGCGGTTCTTGGCGTAGTCGGGGTGGAAGGCGAGTCCGAGGAGGCCTTCTTCAAACTGTTGCTTGATGAGGGGGCGGTCGGTGACATCGAGAAAGGTGATTTCTGCGGACGAGGATCGGTCCTTGGGGAGGATGGTGATTTTACCGAACTGCTGGACGAGGAAGAGGCGGTCGGAGCCATCGGGTGGGATGGCGAGGGCGACGGGAAGTTTGATGTTTTGGTTTTGGAAGGTGGGAGTGATTTTGATTTGGGGGGCGGCCAGGAGGGAGGAGGCTGATAGGGCCAAGAGGGTAAGGATTGGTTTCATGGGAGGAGGATGAACGGCGAACGCTGAACGTCCAATCATGAATTTTGAATGCTTTGTTGTGGGTGGCGCTCTGGAGAGAGCCCCTCCTTGGGAAGTTCCGTAGGGTTATTTGATGGAGAGGTTTTGGGTGGTTCCGAGGGCGAAGCTGGTGGGGTCGTACATTTCCTCGATTTTGGTGGAGGGGACGAAGTTCTCGCCGGGGTGGGTGATCCGGGCGTGGTAGGTCATGACGAAGTTGGATGATGGTTGGGGATTGTCGACGAAGAAGAGGACGCGGTCTGTTCGGAATTCCTGGTGGGAGATGCGCCAGTTGTTGCGGTCCCTGACCCGGCCGGCCTGGCTTCCGAAGTCGGTGTTGATCGCTTGGAAGGAGGATGGGAGTGGGTCGTCAATGGCGAGGTAGCGCATGGAGCGATCCGGAAGGGCGGCGGTGAGGGTGACTTTGACAAGGTCGCCGACTTGCGGGTCGGTGAGCGGCTCGGAGGTGCCATCTGATTTGACACGTTCGAAGGTCCGGACGATGGAGAGGCCTTTTTTGGAGACCGGTTGGACGGGGGCGATCTTGGGCTTCGCGGCGATCATGCTGTGGACGTAGGTTCGGGCGCTGGAGGTTGCGAGGAGTTTGAAGCCACCTTCGAGCGGGAGCTTGAGGGTGTGGGAGGCTTTGTCTTTTGGGATGACGATGTTCTGTGGACCATCGGAGGTTTCGATGACGAGATTGATGTCTTCTTGTGAGGTCTCGTGCGCCTTGGCGTATTGTCCCATCGCGAGGAGAGACCAGGCGTTATTCCAGGTGGTGTTCCAATGGCCACGGGGGGAACGATTGGCGAGGAGTTTGGTCAGGGCTGCTTCGCATTGGGGCGAGTTTGGCTGGACAGTGGACCAAGCCAGGAGTTCAAAGGCGTCGGAATTCTGGGAGGGCATCCAGTAGCCGGTGGCGGGGTCTGATTTTACTTTTGTGACGAGAATTTCTCCCCAGATGGGACGTTTTGAAGCGTGGAAGGCGAGGGAAAGGAAAGCGCGCGCGGAACGTGGGAGTCCGTCGCCGCTATATTTTTCATAGAGCTTGGCTTGGTAGGCGTGTTCGGCTTTGCCGAGGCGGGCGAGGACGTAGAGGGTGCGGGCGTAGTTTTCAGCGTCGTAGTCGGACTTGATCCCGGAGATGCCGCGGAGGCTGGATGAGAGAAATCCGGCGAGGCGGTCGAGCGATGATTGGGGGATTTGGGCACCGGCTTCCTGGCACATGACGAGGCCGAGGGCAGCGTAGGAGGTGGCCCAAGCGGAGGAGGTGGAGCCGCCGGACCAGTAGGCGATGCCACCGTCGGAGGTTTGCATTCCGAGGAGGCGATCCGCACCGGCTTGGATCGCTTTGTCAATTTGAGCGACGGACTTTTTCTGGAAGCCAGGGGCGAGGTGGCGGAGGTTTTTAGCGGCGATCCAGGGAATAGTGGAGGAGGTGGTTTGCTCAGCGCAGCCGTAGGGGTAGCGGAGGAGGGAGTCGATGGCGCCGCCGGCTTCGAGGAGGCGGGAGCGGGCGAATTCGACTTCGAGGTGGCCTTTGCCTTCGACGAGTTCTCTGGAGAATCCTTCGAGGAGGTTGTGCTTTTTGGCGGGGTCGTTAAAGGTGATAAACTGAATCTCACGGAGAAGGGGCATGGGGTAGCGGACCTCGAAGGTGGACTCGACGGAGTCGGAGTATCGTTTGGGATCAAATATAGGAGGTTCCTTGGCTGAGGATGGGAGCGTTCTTGGCTTGGCAGATGCAGGGTCCTGTTGATCGACGTTGTCTGGTTTTAAGAGAATTGCTGAGAGTGATACTAGCTCAGTGCTCCAAGTCCATTTGGCGGTGCCAGTGTTGGCGAAGGTGACGTCAAACTCGACGCAGGACTGGCCATTTGCTTTCAATGGAACTTCGGAAGTGAGAATCTTGTCAGCGGAGGTGGTGGTGGAGTCGAGTTTGAGGGAGACTTTCCAAAGGCCTTCCATGGCGGTGGTGTTTTGGAGGAAGGCTTTGACTGTGATGCGGTCGCCTTCATGGGCGAAGGCGGGGGGTGAGGGTTCGAGCATGACGGGCTTGTTGACGATGGCTTCTCCGAGGCCGGTGCCGAAGTGGGAGGTGCCGTGGTGGGCGACGGCGATGAGGCGGTAGCGGGTGAGGGTGTCGGGCGCTGTGAACTTGGCGATGAAGGTGCCATCGTTCGCGGTGAGGAGGGAGGGCTTCCAGGTCGCGGTGGGGTTGAAGTCGGAGCGGGGTTTGAGCTCTTTACCACCGCCCTCAGAGGCAGCGAAGGCGTCGGCTTCGCCGCCGCCGATGATGAATCCTTTGTTGCCAAACTCGCGGACGTTGAGGGCTTCGGGGATGAAGTTGGTGAGGGAGGTTCCGTTTTTAAGACGGAGAGAGCGGGGCTGGTGGAAGTTGCTGAGAGGATCGGGATTGGTGTATCCCATGACGGCGAGGGTTCCTTCGTCGACGGCGTAGAAGGTGACCTCGGCGGCGGAGACGGGTTGGGATTTGTAGTCGATGACGGTGCCGGAGACTTCGATCAATTCGCCGGGGCGGGTTTCGCTTTGGCTGGTGGCGAGATCGACCTGAAGGCGGGAGGCGGCAGGGTCGACGGTGAGTTCGCAATAGCCGAGGCGAAGTTGGGGTTCGGGGTCTTTGCGTTTCGAGTCGGCCGAGCCTTTGATGATGAGGACGGAGACGAAGGCATTGGGAGCATCCTTCTCGGTGAGGGGGATTTCAATGACGGGATTATCGAGGGTCAGTTTGGTTCGGAATTGGCGGGAGACCTTCTCGTGCTCGACGGTGATGAGGGCTTCTCCTTCGATGGGTGAGAGGACGAGAATACGGGCGGTGTCGCCGGGTTGGTAGCGTCGTTTTTCAGGAACGAGCTTGATGCGCATGCCGGCCTCGTAGGCCCAGGGGAATTCGTCAGCACCGTAGACTTGGCGACTCATGATGGTTTTAACAAACCGGCCTGAGGCGTCTTTTGAAGTCAGGGTGAAAAAGTGTTTTCCGGAAGCGGTGGGGGTGAAGGGGAGGTCGAGCTTGCCGTTGGCGAGGGTGATTTCGCGGGTGGAAACCGGGACGAGTGAGGCTTCGTTTTTGATGGTGACGCGACCGTTGGGAGCTTTTGATTTGGTCTGTTTGTTGACCTCGCGCTCGACAGTGAAGGTGGCGGTGACGGGTGCGGGGTGAATTTTGCCCTTTTGATTGACCACGACGACGCGGAAGGGGACCTCATCACCGAGGCGGGTGATTTGATCCTGACGAAGGATACCGAGGTAGAAGTCGGAGGAGTGGATGAGGGTGGAGGCGCTGGAACTTAAGGTTTGGCGATTGGCGTCCATGACTTCGCTTTGCACGGAGGTGCGGCGCGGGGTGGGGAAGGTGAGTTCGGGGAGCTTGAAGTCGATGGCGAGCTTGCCGGAATCATCGAGTTCGGTCTCGCCGTTTTCGGTATGTGATCCTTGGCGCTCGAAAGAGCTGTTTTGATCATTGTAGCCGAAGTAGTGGTTCCAGTAATCGGAGTCGTAGCCACGATGGTCTCCGAAGAGGAAGTCGCGGTGGTCGGCGGGATAGAAACCGGTGGGACGTGAGGAGAAATACCAATTGACGCGGGCCTTGGCGACGGGAGTGCCTTGGAAGTATTGCGCGCTGAGGGAGTAGTCGAGTTTCTCGGTGAGGGTGGAGTTGAGTTCGAAGGTGTTGCGCTTGAATTCCTGCACGGAGATGGCGTGGGAGAAGGAGGCCGATTTTTTGGCGGCGCGTTCTTTCCAGTAATCTTCGAGTTTCTCGGCGGCTTCGATCTCCTTGGGCCAGGTGAGCCGAAAGAAGTAGGTGCCGACGGTGTTGGCGGGGAGGGTGTGGGTGAGGTCGAATGATCCCGAGGTGGAGAGGGTGAGGTCTTGCTCCAGGATTACGCGGCGCATGGGGTCGGTGATGGTGAGCTTGGGCTTGATGGAAGTTGGGAGTTCGAGGGCCTCTTTTTTGAGGTGACGGACGATCCCTTTGAGGTGGACGGTTTCGCCGGGGCGGTAGAGGGAACGGTCGGTGAAGAGGTCGACGAGGCGGCGGTCGGCGGGGGTGTTGCCCCAGTCGAAGTTGACGGGGAAGCGCCACATCGAGACGGTGGGGAGTGACTCATCAAAGGGGAGAATGAGGGTGTCGCCTTGATAGCGGGCGCGGAGTTGGCGTTGCTTATCGTGACGAGGGAGGGTGGCGGTGCCGTCGGCGTTGGCGGTGGCTTTTTCGAGGGGGGTGGCGTCTTCGCCGAAGATGTCGAACTGGACTCCGGGGATGGCCTTGCCGGTTTCGCAGGAGTAGGCGTAGAGGAAAGCGGAGTCGTCGGTGAACTTCCAGGCGAGGCCGAGGTCGGTGAGCTGGACGAGTGCTTGGCCGACCTTTTTCTCGGCATTTTTGAGGTCGGGGTGATCGGCTCCGGTCCCGGTGACCGAGATGAAGAAGGCTCCGCCGATTTGGTTTTTGGGGAGATATTTCATCCAATTAAAAGTGTGCGTGTGGGTGGTGTCGATGGGGGCATCGATGACGATTTCTTCATCAGCGACGACTTTGCCGGTGATGAGTTCGAAGGGGATGGGAATGCGTTTGGTGATGCGCTTGGCGTTGGGGCCATCGCCGGTGTAGTGACGGTAGCCGAGGGAGGCGCGGATGAGGTCGCGTGGGGAGAGTCGCTTGATTCGGAGGCGGAGCGATTGGTTGTTGATAGACTTGATCTGATAGGTGCGGGAGCCGCGCGCGAGTTGTGATTCGTCGGAGCTGGGGAGGAGAATGTTGGGGGCGAGACGGGTGAATTTGAGATCGGTGACGATGGTCTTTTCGAGGGGAAGTCCGTCGGCCGAAAAGAGTGAATTGGCGAGGGTAATCTTGTAGAGGTCACGATCGCCGAAGTTGCCTTTGAGGGTGATGTTGAGGCGGCGGTTATCGATGATGGCTTCGAGGCCTTTGATTTCGTTGGCGAAGCTGAGGTGCCTGAGAAAGTCGGCAGGCTTGAGGTCGATAGGGAGAGATTGGTTTAAGGCAACGCGGATGGTGCGTGGCTGATCGGGGGAGGTGAGGGTGAGGATCGCTTTGGCGATGAAGGGGACGACGTTGCCGATGGGGTAGTGATTGATGTCAACTGCACTGGTGGATCCGGTGGCGTTGGGAAGGGCTTCGAGACGGCGGAGAGACCATTGATCGCCGATGGGGAGAGGGTTGACGGGTTCGACAACGAGGGCGTGTTTGATGATGTCGGAGTCAAGAGGAGTGGGCTTGGAGTCGCGGAGGTTTTTGCCGGTATAGCGTTCCTGCCAGGAGGGCTGGTAGTCGTAGCGGCTGCCGAGGTCTCCCCAAGTGGCCTGGCGGGTGCGGGCGGCGATGATTTGGGATTTCTGGTCTTTGGTTTCGGGACTGACAAATTGAAAGAAGGGGGCTGCGGTGGCGGGGTTGACGTTGTCGTTAAACATCAGGAGCTGGCCTCCGGTGCGGATGGAGCCAACGCGGTGGTTGCGGACGATGCGGAAGGATTCGGTGGCGACGGGCTTGAACTTCTGGGTGGGGACGACGGAGCCATCGACCGCTTTGAGAGGCTTTGAGAGGGAGAACTGGTAGGTCAGGCCGATTTGGGGAGCGGCAAAGCGATCGAGGGTGGCGATGTTTTGCGAGCGCCAGGTGATTTGGGTGTTCCAGGCGGGCGTGATGGTGAGGATGGTGTTCGCGACGGTTTTACCGACTTGGTCTGGGGTGACCATGGCCTTGTCGAAGACGAGTTCGATCTTGGTCGAAGGCTCGATGACTTGGTCGCTGAGTGAAAGGTGGGTGGCTCCAAGGAGAGGGAGGGCGAGGGCGAGGAGAAGCAGCAGTATTTTCATGTGTCCGAAAGTTTAACGATACCAATACCTAAAGGTGAGAAACTATTATCGTTTAAGGTGTCCTTTTTACATGAGTTTTACAAAGGAGGGGAGATTGAACATCGGAAATCTAATAGTTGATATTTCGGGGCATAAAAAACAGCGTTCCGAGGGAACGCTGTTTTTTGAAAGGGTGGTGCAAATCGTCCTTAGAGCATCCCGGCGATGACGAGGCTGACGATGGCCATTACGTTGATGAGGATATTCATTGAGGGGCCAGAGGTGTCCTTAAGGGGATCTCCGACGGTGTCACCAACGACGCAACCGGCATGGGTTTCGGATCCCTTGCCGCCGTGATGGCCTTTCTCGACGTATTTTTTGGCGTTGTCCCATGCTCCACCTGCGTTCGACATGAAGAGGGCGAGGAGGACACAACCAAGCAGGGCTCCGATAAGGGTTCCGGCGAGGGTTTTGGCACCGGCCTGGGCGCCATCGGGTCCAATCCATTCGAATCCAAATCCGACGATGAGCGGGGTGCCCACGGCGAGGAGGGCGGGTCCGATCATACTCTTAGTAGCGGCCTTGGTTGCGATGTCGATGCAGCGATTGCTGTCCGGTTCGACGGTTCCTTTGAGGATGCCGGGTTCTTCTCTAAACTGGCGTCGGATTTCCTCGATCATGGTGGAGGCGGCGCGGCCCACGGCGTCCATCGTCAATGCGCCATTGTAGAAGGGAACGGCACCTCCGATGAGGAGGCCGACAAAGAAGTAGCGGAGGTCGTCGGGGGTGGCGAGATTGAGGGTGATACCGGTTTTTTGGATAAAGGCGGTGATGAGGGCGAGGGCGGCGAGTCCGGCGGCGCCGATCGCAAAGCCCTTACCGATGGCGGCGGTGGTGTTGCCGACGACGTCGAGGCTGTCGGTGATTTCGCGGGTTTTTTCTCCCATCTTGGCCATTTCGGCAATGCCGCCGGCGTTGTCGGCGATGGGGCCGTAGGCGTCGATGGCCATGGTGATGCCGACGGTGCTGAGCATGCCGATGGCGGCGAGTCCGACGCCGTAGAGTTCGGCGCATTCGTAGGCGCAGTAGAGGGTGGCTGCGATGGTGAGAATGGGGAGGACGACGGATTGAAGCCCGATCGAGAGGCCGCAGATCATGAGGGTGGCGACGCCGGTTTCACCCTGCTTGGCGATGTCACGAACGGGTTTCCCGCCAGTGTAGTATTCGGTGATGAGACCGATGAGGACTCCGCCCACGGATCCGCAGAGGACCGCGACCGCGAGGAAGGCGCTCAAGCCAAAGAAGTTTGTGATCCCAAAGGTGGCGATGATGAAGAGGACGGCCGCTCCGATGGTGCCGATACGGAGGGCGAGGGCGGCGTTCTTGCTGGCGCAGAGGTGGACGATGAGAATGCCGAGGACGGAGCAGACCATGCCGGCGGTGGTGAGGATGAGGGGGAGCTGCATCAGCATGCCCTCACTCGCGCCGATATGAGCGGCGTAGGCGGCACCTGAGGAGGCGGCAAGAGCGACGGTGGCGATTTGCGCTCCGCAGTAGGATTCGAAAATGTCTGATCCCATGCCGGCAACGTCACCGACGTTATCACCGACGTTATCTGCGATGACGCCGGGGTTCCTCGGGTCATCTTCGGGAATGCCAGCTTCGAGTTTGCCGACGAGGTCAGTGCCGACGTCGGCTGCTTTGGTGAAGATGCCGCCGCCGACGCGGTAGAAGAGGGCCACGAGGGAGGCTCCCATCGCGAAGCCTTCGAGGATGTGTCCGAGATGGGTGCTGCCTTCAAAATACCAGAAAAGAGAACCGAGTCCGATGAGGCCCATCGCGGCCACGGTGAGGCCCATGACGGCTCCGCCGGAGAAGGCGATTTTCAGGGCCTTGGTGGCACCTGATTCGTTGGCTGCGATGGTGGTGCGGACGTTGGCAAGCGTGGCGGTCTTCATGCCGATGAAGCCAGCCGCCGAGGATGCGAGGCAGCCCATGAAGAAGGCGAGAGACTGCGGGCCGCGGTATGCCGGGTCCTGGAAGAGGAAGAGAGCCAAGCCGAGAACGCTAGCGAAAAGGGCGATCAGTTTGAACTCACGCGCCATGAAGACCATGGCCCCATTTTGGATCTGAACGGAAATTTTCTCAGCCAGACCTCCTCCTGCGTTCTGCTTCTTGATTGAGAAAAACAGGGCCGCTGCGAGGCCGAGTCCGATGATTCCGAAGAGAGGGGTAAGGTATGTTGGCATTTATATTCTAACAGGTAAGGGGAAGAACATGCGAATCCATGGCGTGGAGGGCAAATCAATTCTGGACCTCTTGCGCAGAATGGGAATCTTTCAGGAGAGATTCCCAGGCTCAAAGTGAGAGCAAGAGGTTCATCGCTTACAGGTTACGATATTCTCGCCAATCACTGGTCCGGTGAAGAGGTGGTCAGAAAATCTAGAGAGTTGGATGGTGAGAGAGGTGCTTGTGACGGAAGTCGAAGACGACCTCGCCGCGGAGGGGGGTGGAAATCGGGGTCGAGGTTTTTCCAGTCAGCGGGGATGGCGTTTCCTGTCTCGAGGAGCTCGGCGGAAAGGATCTAGTTGGGCCAGGAGGCGGTTGAGGTTGTCATTCGGGAAGCGGCGTTGACTTACGAAGCGATTTTGAGAAAGATTACGAAAGGCCTCAAAAATGACAAATTGAACTATTGGCCCGCGTAATCAAAATCTATTGTGAACCCACCATCCAATCAAATCTCACGCCGGAAGGTCCTTGGCGGCCTCGCCTCCCTTGCGACTATTTCCATCGTTCCCAGCCGCGTGCTTGGGCTCAATGGGCAAACCGCTCCTTCAAACCAATTGACCCGCGCGATCCTTGGTTGTGGCGGAATTAGTAATTCCCATCTCGGTATGCCGGGCAAGATTCTCGCGATGTGCGATGTCGATTCCCAACGACTCGCTGGCCAGATGAAAAAGGTCGAAGGGAAGGGGAATAAGGATGTGAAGGGCTATCATGATTTCCGCGAAATCATTGCTCGGGACGATATCGATATCATCCACACCTGCACTCCTCCTCATTGGCACGCCCATATGGCGATCGCCGCCGCAAAGGCTGGGAAAGCTGTCTGGGGCGAGAAGCCAATGTCCCGCACGATTGGTGAAGGCATGGCGATGAAGAAAGCGATCGAAGAGGCCGGTGTCGCATTCCGACTCAATACTTGGTTCCGTTTTAAGGATAATTTCTACGGTTCCGGCGTGACTGCTCGTGAAGTGAAGAAAGCGGTGGATGGCGGGTTGATCGGCAAGGGGCCTTACAAGGTGACCTTATCCGGCGTGACCGGCTTTAACTGGAAGTTTAATTGGTCTGGGAAAACAAACCTGCCCATGCAAGCGGTGCCGAAGCACTTCGACTACGACTTCTGGCTTGGGTCGGCACCTTATCGTCCTTACAATTCCCACCGGACTCACGGCACCTTCCGTGGCTATTGGGACTATGACGGCGGTGGACTAGGTGACATGGGTCAACACTACCTTGACCCTGTTCAGTATATTTTGGGTAAGGACGACGAACTTCCTGTTTCAGTGGAGATTGACGCCGACCCACAGGATTCCGATGCCGTCGGAAGCTGGCGCCGGATCACCTACAAGTATGCCGATGGGACGACGATCGTGCTCGACGGAGAAAACAAGGATAAGGACGCCGCCTTCATCGAAGGTCCGGAAGGCAAGATCTTCAAGGGCTTCAAGTCCGACGTCAAAGGCTTCGCCGAGAAGATCAAGGCTCTTCCCGAGCCTGCTCCTCAGGTCACTGACTTCCATGAAGCGATTCGTGAGAAGAAGAAATTCGCGCTCAACGAGCAGAACGGCTTCAACTCATGCACGCTCATCAACCTTGGTAAGATTGCTCATCGCTTGAATGCCAACCTGACGTTTGATCCCAAGAAGATGCAGTTCGTGGACAACGAATTAGCGAACTCGTTAATCGATCAACCTTGCCGCGACAAGTGGCAGCTGCCCGTTTAAGTTAAACTTTTAATTTAAGAGCGGTCATCCTGAAAGGGGTGATCGCTTTTTTCTCTAATATATCTCGTACTATGAAACTCTTTCTCTTTTTTTTTCTCGCCATCGTGGCGGCGTCTTCAGCCGAAAAGCTGGGGACTCCGAATCTCGTTTATATTCTGACTGATGACCTCGGGTACGGGGATGTGCGGATTTTTAATCCGGAGGGGAAGATCGCGACTCCCGGGATGGATCAAGTTGGGAGGGAGGGCATGGTCTTTACTGATGCTCATTCGAACTCGGCAGTGTGCACTCCCACGCGTTACGGAGTTCTGACCGGTCGCTACGCCTTTCGCTCACGCCTGAAAAAGAGTGTCTTGAACGGATATTCAAATTATCTCATTGAGAAAGATCGCATGACGGTGGCTTCCTTTCTGAAGGGTGAGGGATACCATACCGCTTTCATTGGGAAATGGCATCTGGGATGGGATTGGGCCAAGAATGGCAAGAAAGTTGACTTCTCCAAGCCGGTCGAGAACGGTCCCAAGGAGAAAGGGTTTGTTTATTCCTATGGTCACAGTGGTTCGCTTGATATGGCTCCATACGTGTGGGTTGAGAATGGTATCGCAACGGCGGTGCCGACCAAGGAAACGGGACGGACGAAGAAGGAGTCCAAGAATGGTTGGTGGAGAAAAGGCCTGACCGCGCCGGACTTTGATCATGACGACGTCCTCCCAAATCTCACCCGTCGCGCGGTGAAGCATGTCCAAGAACAGGCGAAGACCGGGAAGCCTTTCTTTCTCTATCTGGCGCTGCCATCGCCGCATACTCCCGTTCTGCCGACTGCGGAATTTAAGGGGAAAAGCGGAATGAAGAGTGACTATGCTGACTTTGTCACCATGACCGATGATACCGTGAAACAGGTGCTTGATGCCTTGAAGGAAGCCGGTCTTGATAAGAATACCCTCTTGATTGTCACAAGTGATAATGGCTGTTCGCCGGAAGCTGATTTCGCGGAGCTCAAGGCCCAGGGGCACGATCCGAGTGCGATTTACCGTGGCCATAAAGCTGATATCTTCGAGGGAGGTCATCGTGTTCCTTTCATGGTTCGCTGGCCTGCCGTGATGACCGAAGCGGGGAAGTCGTGTGACGATCCCACCTGCCTAACCGATCTGCTCGCTACCGTGGCTGATATTCTTGGGAAGCCTCTCCCGAAAGATGCGGGCGAGGACTCGGTCAGTATGTTGCCCAATCTTTTGGGAGTAGCTGATGGTCCGGTGCGTGAGGCGACGGTGCATCATTCCATCGACGGAACTTTTGCGATTCGGCAGGGGAAGTGGAAGCTGATTGATGCTCCGCATTCGGGTGGTTGGAGTAGCCCCAAGCCGAGGGAAAAGGCGCTCTACAAAGATCTCCCCGCGATTCAGCTCTACGATCTTGAAGGTGATCCCGGCGAAACCACGAATGTCCAGGGCCAGCACCCGGATGTTGTGAAGTCATTAAGCGAGCTCCTTAAGAAATACCGGGAGGAGGGGCGAAGCACGACGGTCAATTGAACCGGGTGTGGGTGGCCCGCTTCTGCGTTTCAGGGAGTTGGGCGGAAGCGTGAAATTGACGAGCCACCTTGACGGGAGGGATGTGATCGTGTGTTCTTGACCCTCACACACATAAAGCATCATGAAAAAGACCCTTTTTTTACTCCTATCCCTCTTGCCCGCGAGTCTCTCCGCGCAAATGACTACTTTCACCGGAGAGGGAAATTGGCTTGATCCCGCTCGCTGGGATGGCGGCGTTGTCGCTCCCGACAATCTGCCCGCTGTCATCAATGGAAATGCGCTCGTAGATCAAAACACCGGAACCAGTAATACCGACAATCCAAACCGGATCGAAATCGGAAGTGGCGCCGGTGAATCCGGAACCGTGACGGTGACCGGTGGGACTCTGAGTGGAGCCCATGGGGGCGGCAACGGCATCTACGTGGGGGTGAACGGGGGAAGTGGCACACTCATCGTGGCGGAAGGGGCCACCTACCGCAGCCAGGGAGGGACGATGGAATTCGCGATTGGCGACTTTGCGGGTGGAACCGGATTCGTATCGGTTTCCGGGGTTCTGCAAATCTACAAATTCCTCAACATTTACAACGGAACTTTGGAAATGCAGCCCACGGGGGAGAGCAATCTCTTCAACTCGGCCGATCCCAGCAGCATCGGAGCGGAGGGAACTCTTTCGTTCGTCATTGAGGGGCCGAATGTCGGTTCGCTCGAGCGTTCTAATTCCACCGGTCTCAATATGACGATCGATCCGGGGGCCACCCTTCAGGTGACATTGGGGGGTGACTTTACGATCAATGATTCGTGGACGCTGATGAACTACACCGGCTTAAGTGGTCAGTTCGAGCAGGGGACATCCTTCACGAATGTCCAAGGATACACCTTTTCAGTCGATTATGGTTCGGGGACTGCTGATGGGGTCACCCTCACCCTGACCTCTGATTCCGAGCGCCCCAAGATCGATTCTCTTACCGCGGCGCCGGCAGCCATTTCGGCCGGGGGATCCAGCACGATTTCCTGGAATGCGGCGAACTTCGATACGATGATCTTGAATCCCGGCAATATCGACGCGACTGCGCTTCCCAATCAGGTAGTCACTCCCGGAGTGACCACCACCTATACTCTGTCGGCCCAGAAAGGTCCGGTGACGGTGAACTCAGAAGTGACGGTCGTGGTTGATGAACTTCCTGAGATCAATTCCTTCACGGCCTCGGATTCCCTCATTGCTCCTGGTGACGCAACGATGCTGATCTGGAACGTTTCCGGTGCTGGGACGGTGAGCATTGCTCCTGTTCTCGGAGAGGTTGGAGCTGTTGATTCGGCTTCCCTTTCTCCCGGGACAACGACGACATATACTCTCACCGCGACCAATGGGAGCGGAAGTGTGAAGGCTGATCTTGAGGTCGTCGTCGATGCGCTTGATGCTGCCGTGATTCATCTTTGGGATCCCTCCCTTCCGAATCAGACAAGTGGCGCGATCCTTGATGCCGTGGGTGGGAAGAACTTCGATCTCACGGGGGGAAGCCTGCTGCCGGACCTGACTTCGGCAAATACCAGCCTCTCTGCCGCGATCTCCCGCGTCAATCCAGCCGCCACGACCGGTGGGGATATGGGATTGGGATTCCCTTCCCGGACGACAACTTTTGAAATCTGGGTTCTTCCTGCAAGCCTTGATGACAATCCCCAGACCATTTTTGAAACTGGGAGTCCTCTCGATGGTTCGGCGCTCTTGCTGAACTCATCGGAAGCACGTTTTCTTCATAGCACCGGCGGGCTTAATACCATCGATCTTAACGTGCCTTTCCTCGAAGTGAACCCTGCTGATTTTGTGCAGATCGTGGTTTCGATTGAGGCAACAACGGGGGATGTGGGATTGTCTGTCAGAGGTTCGGCGGGAGGTGTGGCATCAGCCACGGCCAACGGAGCGATTGGAAGTCCGAATGGACGGGCCAGCCTGTTTACCTGGTCGGGTTTTGGTGGTGGGGTGGATGGCTCTCTTGGGGGAACCGGAGGAACGGCGCCGGACGGGACAATGACTTTCCAGGGCGATATCGGCTTCTTTCGTATTTACGATCGGGCTTTGAACGCGGCTGAGGCTGAGGAGGCCTACCTTCGTATTGCCGATGCGGTCGTCGAAAGTGATGTGGACGATGATGGTCTTCCCGATTTTTGGGAGATCGAGTTTATTGGGGATCTCTCTGAAAGCGGGACTGGCAATAACGACGGTGATCTTTTGACGAATAGTGAGGAATTAAGCGCTGGGACTAATCCAACTCTTGCCGATTCCGATTCCGATGGTTTGGCTGATCACGTTGAGCTCGGCCTCGATGAGCCTACCGATCCGAACAATCCCGATTCGGATGGCGACGGTTTGACTGATGGAGAGGAAGTGAACGGAAATCTTTCCAGCAATCCGCTAGTGGTTGATACCGACGGTGATGGCTTTGGCGACTTCTTTGAGATTTGCACCGGCTCGGACCCCGACGATTTTGCAAGCCTTCCGGGTGCCGACGAAGTTGGAATTCCTTCGGCTAATTTAGGTGTTCTGGCGACCGGAGTATCGTTTGATTTACTCTTGGCGGCCTCTAATTTTGCAGATGCGAGCTTCCGTCTGTCTGTTGATTTTGAGGAAAAAGTGGATGGCGCGCGCGAAGTTTTGTTTGAGACCGGGGGCGCCACGATTGGAATCTCATTAGTTTATGAAGCCGGCAATCAGTTGATTTATCGCGCCTCGGGGAGTGGTGGACTTGAGCTGGCGGTCGCAACCCATACCCTCACTGTGGAACAACTTGCGGATGGCGAGCTCGATGTCATCGTGACTTACGACGTTTTTGATGATGAAGAGAATTCCGCCATTGCGATTTATCTTGATGGCAGTTTGGTCGCTTCAGCATCGGCTCCTCTCGGAGGTAATTGGACCGGGACGAATGGCTCGGCCTTCGGCGTTGCGAGTGACAACATGACCGGTGATGGTCTGAACGGGTCGTTGACCGGCGTGACCTTCATCTCAGGTGCCATCAACGGAAACAAAGGTTTGACCTACTACAATGACTCCCTTTTTGCCGGTGGATCTCCGTTGGCACCCGTGGTCACGAGTTTGATTTTTGGTGCTGAGACGGTAATTCTCACCTTTGACTCGGTGGCAGGGCGGACCTACACGATCGAGCGTTCCCTCGATCTGGTGACATTTGCCGAGGTGTTGACCGGACTTGCGTCCGGGGGAGACGCCACGACAACTTCTCCGATTTCCGCCACTGAGGCCAAGGCCTTCTATCGTGTCGTCGCGGAATGATTCCCGCGATTAAGGTGTCTGGTTGCGCCTGCGTGATTGACCCCTTCACACGTTCTCGGGCAACGGGGAGGGTGTTTTATCAATCTCGGCTCTGATTCTCACCATCAAAAGAGGCCGCGACGAATGCGAATGAGAGAAAGCTTAAGGTGGAGCTTGCTCCTTGTTTGGGGTGTTCTTCGTCTAAAGTATCCTCGTGGGAACTTCTAAACTCTTCCAACCGTTCTGAAAATCTGTTATCCCAACGATCTCACCCATGCCCCAAACCACAAAACCTGTCGGACACTTTCCGGTTCCGCTCATTGCCTTTGGTTTCGTGTCGCTCCTTCTTGGAGTGGCGACAGAAGTGATGGGGGCATTTGACGGGCTCACGATGACGCTCCGCGACCTTTGGGAGCGTGGGGGAGTCATGTTTGAAGCTGAGATGGGCTTGCCTGGAACCGTCGGTGTTTTGATTTCGGCGGCAGCTTCTTTCGGATTGATTGCGGCCATTTTGGGAACTCCTGGAGCCGGGCGACGCAGCCTCCTTGGGGTTTCGGCTTTGATTCTGGTCATTGCTTTGATTCCGGCTTTTGCAGTGTGGGGAATTTTTTGGAAACCTTTTGGAGTGATTCTTTCGGTGGTTTGGGCGTGGTTTTCAGGCATGATTTATACCGGAATACACTCGATGCCTTGCGAAGGGGTGGCGGAATCGGTTGACAAAAATGTCATTAGGCTCGAGGGAGATCACATGAGACAACACCACTCAAATCAAGCGGATGGCTAAGGTCGAATATCCTTCTGAGGTGCAGGCCTTGGTCGGCGAGCTTAAGCGTCTTCCCGGGGTTGGCCCGAGGAGTGCCGAACGTATCGCAATTTATCTTTTACAGAATCCCAAGGCGACACCAATGGATCTCGCTGGTGCTCTGCGTGAGTGTCATGAAAGGGTGAAAGCATGTCCGACCTGTGGCTTTTTCACGGGCCTCTCCGGTTGTGCTGTTTGTAGCGAGCAGGGGAGGGATCTCCAGTTGCTTTGCGTGGTCGAGCAGCCGACTGATATTTTACCAATCGAGAGGTCTGGAGTTTTTCGCGGGCTCTACCATTGTCTCGGCGGGAAGCTCTCACCACTTGATGATGTGCGGCCGGAAGATCTGCGGATTGGGGAATTAGTCCGTCGCGTTCGCGGGAATCTCGGGACCGAAGTGATTCTTGCGACCAGCTCTGATGTCGAAGGTGAGGCGACGGCAAACTATCTCGTGGAGGTCCTCGCCGGCACCGGATGCCACATTACGCGCCTTGCGCAAGGGTTGCCGGCAGGGGGCGGATTGGAATATGCTGATGAACTGACGCTCTCCCGGGCCTTTGAGGGGCGGCGATGATTTCTGTGAAATGAGAAAAGCGCGGACTCCGAAGAGCGCCGCGCTTTTGAAAAATAGGGTTAAGGATCTTTAATCATTTCACCGTGAGCGTGCCCTGCATGATGGCGAAGTGGCCGGGGAAGCTGCAAAGATACTGGTAATCTCCGGCCTCCGCGATGCTGAAGGTGATGGTGTCGGTCTCTCCTCCACCAAGAGTTTTGGTATGTGCGATGACGGCATCCTTGGATTCTTTGTCGGCGGGAATATAGTCGGTGGCGGCGGCCGACATGGCCTTGACTGCCCAACTTGCGAGGATGGTGCCTTTTTTCAAGATGACGACGTTATGCCCCATTGCGACTTTTGGAATGACTCCGGTGTGCTTTAAAGTGAGCTTGACCGTTTCGCCCGCTTTGATCTCTAGGGTCTTTTTGTTGAACTGCAATTGGTCATTGCCTTCGATAACGATTTCTTGATCGGCCTTCTTCTCAGTGGCTACCGGTGGGGCAGCGAGGAGAGAAAGAGGCGCGAAACTGAGGACAGCGGCAAAGAGGGTTTTAGTAAGGAGTTTCATTGTTCGTGAAGTTCGTGTTCATGAGACGATTCTGCAAGTGAGAATATTTCAAAATTTGGTGCGAAAGATGATTCTTTATTGGATGCGGAAAGTGCGTCCTTTGCCGCTGTTCCAAGACCGGTAAAGTGAGCTGTAAAGAGCATTTAGTTCCACTTCATTAATGATGCGGAATTCGATGGTGCGGGCGTGGGTCGTTGCCGGGTAGCTTTTCTGGGCCATTTCATCGGCTTTATTGCCGGAGCGATTTTGGCTCCGTTGGCGCAGTTGTTCGGCACGCTTTTGGATACGGTCGAGAGCGTTGAAGGCGGTGTCCTTGGTGATGGGCTCAATGTAGTAGAAGCGGGCGAGAGCGGTGCCTGTCGTATCAACGGTGACTTCGGTGACAAGGAGGGTGCCATCAAGAACATAGGAGTGCTTGCTGACGGAAGTGATGGCGCCGAGATTGACGGAGTATTCTCCCCCGGGGAGGCTGCATTCCCAGCGGCGCTTTTTGTTCTCGTCGTCGTTGACTCCCTCGAGGGCCTTGTCGTCTTGTTCTTTCTGTTCGCGATCGGCTTGCTGCTGTTCGGCGGGGGTTCCTTGTCCGCCGGGAGCCGGCGTTTGGGCGGCTGCGGGAAGGATGGGCAGGGCCAAGGCGAAGAGGAGGATTGTCGTTTTCATAGCGGTGGGAATATCGTCGGACGAAGGGTGAAGGTCAAAGTCCGAATTTCAAGATTGCTACGAGTTGAAAAAGGCATTCGTTTCGCTACGCTGGCGGCATGGCAGAATATCGGCCGAATGTGGCGGCCTTAATGGTGAACGGAAACGGAAGGCTTTTGATCTGCGAGAGGCTTCTGAATCCGGGGGCGTGGCAATTCCCGCAAGGGGGCGTGGATGAGGGGGAGTCCCCTGATGATGCCATTCTCAGGGAGGTGGAAGAGGAGATCGGATTCCAACCGTGGGACTATGTGGTCGAGAAGTCGCTCGGCGGATACCGCTACGTCTATCCCCCAGCGGTCCAGTTGAGCAAGCCGCCTCATAAGGCGCGCTTTGTGGGGCAGGAGCAGAGGTATTATCGGTGTCGGGTAAAAGAGGGCGCTCCGGAGGTGGATTTGATGCAGGAACCGAGAGAGTTTGCCCGGGCCAAGTGGATTCTGCCGGAGGAATTTCAGCTTGATTGGTTGCCGGATTTTAAGAAAGAGACCTATCGGGCGGTGCTGCGGGATTTCTTTGGAGTGGAGATTTAAGACTGAAGGGATAAGGCTTGAGGTTGAAAAAAGAAAACCCGGCGCTCTGGTGGGGAGCGACGGGTCTTTGAAAAGAAGAGGAAGTGTTTAGGAAAGCTCGGCGAGCTTGGCCTTGATGGCCTCGAAGTCGGGGAGGTCGCCGGGGCTGTCATTGACTTGGGCGTATTGCACGACACCGGCCTTATCGACAAGGAAGGCGGAGCGCTTGGGGACGCCTCCCATGATCAGGTTTTTCTCGGGGAGAAATTGATCGTAAGCGATGCCGTAAGCCTCGGTGGCCTTGTGATCGTAATCCGAGAGGAGCTTGAGGGAGATGCCCTCTTTCTCGGCCCAGGCAGCTTGTGCAAATGGATTATCCCCGGAGATGCCGTAGACCTTACAGTTGAGGTCGGAATAGGCTCCAAGTCCTGCGGAAATCTCGCAGAATTCCTGGGTGCAGACGCCGGTAAAGGCCATGGGGACAAAGAGAAGCAGGATATTTTGTGCTCCGGTCTGCTCGGAAAGGGTGACTACTTCGGGACCACCTTCGCCGAGTCCGACGAGGGAAAAATCAGGGGCTTGATCGCCAACTTTGATACTCATACATGAGGACCATAGTTGAGGATGGTTGGATGAAAACCGAGAAATGGGGGAAATGTTAGATTTTCGAGAAGGCTGCCCGAAAAAAAACCCAGCACCGTCCATGACGGGCTGGGCTTTTTCGCTAAAATAGTTGTGTATGCGAGCAGGCCCTAGAGAGGGCTGCTTGCGAGTTTGGTCGCTTTCTTAATGTTCGACTTACGATTGGAGGTGATCTTGCCAATTTTCTCTTCATCAAAGGAGCCAGCGCTGGCCATGAGAAGAGTAATTGATCCGGCATTCACAAATGCCGCACTCACTTCGTCCAACTTTTCGAGATCGGCACGCAATCTCTCGTTGGTCGTTGCTCATGTGCCGCCCGTGATGGAGATGGCATAGGCTTCTTTGGGAGAAGGAATTTCCTTTTTGCCAACTCGTTCGACCTTGATTCCGGAGCCATCAAAGGCTTTGCGGACGGTCCCACGGGTGATCTTGGCTTCCTCGCCCTTGGTCGTCACGAATGCCGTCATGCCCGAAAGCATCACTTTATCGATCCCCTCAATTTTCTTCAAGGCCACACGGGCCTTGTTCGCAGCACCTCATCCACCACCACTGAAGGATACGTTGTATCCCTGGATGATTGATGCGGCGACGTCTTCAGCATCGACCGGGGCAGCGAAAGCTACCGGGGTCATTGCTCCGAAGGCACACATAATGCCGAATCTCATTTTTGCGTTCATAGCGCGATCATAATACCGCATCAAATCTTGGCCGCAAGTGGAGATTTTAGGGGGAAGGGCACGAATCATATGAATCACTTACAAAGCCAATCTAAATCATTTGCAAAAAAAGCGCCCCGTAGGAGAAATCCTGCGAGGCGGCAATTAGGTGGACCCTATATAAATTTTCCTAAGTCTTATTCGGCGTTTCTGGCTGCAGCAGCTGCAGCGGCGGTGGCGACTTGTCCTTCACTTTGGAATCTCCAACGAACTTTGTTGCGCTTGGGTGCAGTGCGGGCCTTGCGGATGGCACGGGTGATGGTGCTCTCGTGAGCGCGGCGACGGCGCATCTCTTCGAGAATGCCCTCGCTATCGAGTTTGGTCTTTAGGCGTTTTAGAGCGCGATCTACGCTCTCTCCGTTTTTGAGGTCAACGCCACGATTATGTTTTTCCATGGTAAAAATCCCCTGGGTCCGGCAGGGAGCGGGAAACTAGGAGGATGGGGCGGAACGGTCAAGCCTGCTTTTTCGCGAAATTTTACGGGGGGGTGATTGGAGGACCTAGCCACAGAAAAAGTAGAGAAAGCTGACGCTTGGTCGCGTCGCGTAAAGGGCTTCACCCCACGCGATTTTTGGGGCTGAGGGAAATCAGCGTAATCAGTGGAAATCAGCGTTAATCCCGTCTCAATTTTTCTGGAATCTGTGGGAAACTCCCAGTTCTTTTCCGGGAGACCGAGGGCATGGCACGTTTGATAAAGAGATTTCAACGGGTCTGCCACGCTGCGAAGCCCTGCGGGTCAGCGGTCTCCCACTCAATCAAGGCTTTCCGCTTCGCCCAATTCTGGGTGCTTTCTTTTTGAATCCCTTCAATCCTAGAAAGGGTCGGGAGGCGCTTTTCTCAACTCCGTCATCGCTTGCGTTCTTCGCGTGGGCTCTGTGATCTGAGCCGCAAAAAGCCGCGCTTCTTCCATCTTACCCACAGGACTCAGTGCCAGCGCGGCAGCATGAAATTCGAGATCCCGCTCGGGTCCGGGAGTTTGCGCAATCAGGGTGTCCGAGATTCCCTGATATTGGTAATCAGTGTTGCTTAACTGATCTCCGAAAGAAGAAGAGAGGGCATTTAAATGCCCCTCACCTTCTGGGACATTTTGCTTCAAACAAGCTCCTTTTTCACGAAAAGGCATCTCATTCTGAGTGGAAATGATGGCCGCCATTTTCCTTCCGGAGTTACCCTGATTTGTGAGCGACCTCAGGACTTCCGCGCTTCTCATAGGATCGCCGGTGATCCTGGTGTAATTCTCCCACGGATTACTCCGGAAAATTTTAGAACCACGTTCATCAGTCACCGCTGTTTCCAGAAGGGTGCGGAGCAGGCTCTCGTCTCTCTCGTCTCTCTCTTCACTCGCTCGTCTAATCGCCAATGGAATGAGAAAATCTCCGGCCGCGTCCCGAGAGTCCCGGCGTGTTTCTTTTGAAAAAAGCTCTGCCGCTAGGCCGAGGTCCTGACTTGCGATTCCCTTGAGGAGACCAGCGAGAACCATTGCCCGATTCTTCCGGCCTGCGATGTTAGCGGTGTGAAAATCGCTTGCCGCCGTTTTGGACTGGAACTAGGCGAGCGCGGCAGCGGGATCCGAGGCCGCCCATTCCGCGAGTTTTGACTGAAGTTTCTCATCAAATTCGATCGTCTTGACCACGCCGTCGAAAAAGAGGCCGGCATCTCATGGCAGCCTGCCTCTAACCCGGATGAATGATCGCTCTCCCGGCCTCAACGACGAATTTGGCCCGCGAGGTGGTCACGCCGCCAGGCTTTTTTATATCGCTGATGACTTTGTAGTCGGCACTGTAGGTTTTTGGCGTGACGTCGCACATGATATAGCCACGTTCACGGTTAAAGAATTTGGTGCAGGGATTGCGGGATTTTAGGGCATCGAGGGGAGGGTAGTCCGAGCTGCCGTTACCGCCGCTGGTGAGGGAGGTGGCCACGAATTCGGTCGCGAGGGTGGGGAGTTCGTCCTTGCGGTCATCGATGCGGAGTTCGTTGGCCCAGTTGGAGTGGATGTCGCCGGTGAGGACGACGGCGTTGGAGACCTCGTGATCGCGGATATGCTCGAGGAGCTTTTGACGCTCAGCGGCGTAGCCGGGCCATTGGTCCATGGAGTAGGCAGCGGTCTCACCCGCGGTGTTTTGATCGACCAAGGCCATCATCACTTGTTGGGCGAGGATGTTCCAAGTGCCGGTCGAGGATTCGAGTGAGTCGAAGAGCCACTTGCGCTGTCCATCCCCGAGGAGGGTGTTTCGGGGATTGAGGGCCGCTTCGTTGAGAGGGCTGCGCTCGTCGTTGTTGGGTTGATTGGAGCGATATTGCCGGGTATCGAGGACAAAGAAGTCGGCGAGCTTGCCGAAGTTGCCTTTCCGGTAGAGCTGCATGTTGGGTCCCTGGGGCATGGAGGACGGTCGCAGCGGCATCATTTCGTAGTAAGCTTGGTAAGCGTTGGCGCGACGAAGGAGGAGTTGGGCGGGCGTGACACCACTTTGCTCGGAGACATCATCGGCGTAGTTGTTATCGACCTCGTGATCGTCCCAAGTGAGGAACCAGGGACAGGCCGCGTGCATCGCCTGGAGGTCGGTATCGGTGCGATATTGGCAGTAACGGAGGCGGTATTGATCGAGGGTTTCGATCTCCAGCCCGAGGTGGCGGCGGACATTGCCACCCTTACCGGCGGCGTATTCATAGATATAGTCGCCGAGGTGGAAGACAAAATCGGGCGTGTCCCGAACCATCTCTTGGTAAGCGGTGAAGAGGCCTTGTTCCCAGTGTTGGCAGGAGGTGACGGCAAAGCGCAGCTTCTCCGGGGTGGCATTGGGGAGGGGCATGGTACGGGTTCGGCCGATGACGCTGGTGGCCTCTCCGCATTGGAAACGGTAGGAATACCAATGATCGGGCTTGAGATCCTTGGCTTCGATATGGACGGAGAAGCCCAAGGCGGAGGTGGCCTTCACTTTGCCTGAAGCGACGGGCTTTTTGAATGAGTCATCTTCCGAGATCTCCCACAGGACTTCGACGGGGTGATCGGGCATGCCGCCGCCGGCTTCGAGGGGCTTGGGGGCGAGGCGCGTCCAGAGGATGACGCTTTCGTGATCCGGGTCTCCCGAGGCCACGCCCAGCGAGAAGGGGTCAGAGGCAAAGGTGACTTTTTTTGCGCTCCCGGCAGTCTGGCCGAGCAGGGGGATGGAGGAGAGGGCGGCGGCGTAGGAAAAGAAAAGGCGGCGGGAGAGGTGTCCTTCGTGTTGAAGGGCGGCGGAAAGGTGGTTGAACATAAGTTAAAGATCTTCGTGATGCTGGACGTATGATGGCTGCTTGTCACTCTGCGAATGTGGCACAGTTTTGTGACCTGAGGTCGCTTCCTCGTCGATTGGCGGGGAATGATCGACTCGTTTCATCGGCTCCCTTTCGTGATCGTCTCTCCATGATCAAAATTCAAAAATTCACCTCAGCAATGATGATTGCCCTTGGCTTGTTCTCTGCGGCCCCTGCGCCTGCGGCAGATCTCGAGCTGGTGGGACGTGAGTTGGTGCGAATGCTTCAGGATCGTCATTACGCCAGGCTGCCTTTTAACGAAAAACTGAGCGCGCGCTTTCTGGAGCGCTACTTGGCAACGCTGGACGGAGATAAGATCTACTTTCTCGAGAGCGAGGTCTTGGATATCAAGCGCCGCCACGAACGCAGCCTTCACGATGCGATCAGCACCAAGACCGTCATGCCGATCGCAAGGAGGATCTTTAAGGTTTATAAAAACCGGGTGACAGCGCGGGTCGTTTATGCCAAGTATCTCCTCCGCACCCAAGAGTTTCCGTTTGAGCGGGACCGGAGTGTTTTGGCCGATCGTAAGGACGTTTCATGGCCTGCTGATGGGGTCGCGTTGCAGAAGGTGTGGCGGGATGATGTCGAGGCTTTGCTGCTCCGTGAGATGATACGCCGGGAGCGTTTGAAGGGGCGGGCGCTCGAGGAAGGAAAGCCTGATCCATTTCGCAACGACCCTTCGCCAAAAGATCAGCTAGTGCTACGCTTTGAGCGCATGTCGAAAACGGTGAAGGGCACGACCGATGAAGATATCGCCAATTATTTCTTCTCCGCCGTGACCAAGTCGTATGATCCCCATAGTGAGTATTTCAGCGCGAATGAAATGGCGCAATTTAAGATCGACGTGAGCAATGAACTCGTCGGGATTGGCGCCAGCCTTGATACCAATGATCAAGGTGAAATCGAAGTCCAGGGCATCGTGAATGACGGCCCGGCCGATCGTCAGGGCGAGCTGACGCTGGGCGACCGCATCATCGCGGTGTCGCCGGAAAATGATAATCACTGGAAAGACATTCTTTTTAAGCCACTCGACAAAGTGATCGGCGATATTTTAGGGAAGGAAAATGCCCCGGTGGGATTGCGGATCCGCCGTCTCGTGGACGGGGCCGAGGAGACGGTTGAAATTGCCATTCCGCGTGGGGTGGTGACGATGAAGGACGAACTCACCACCGCTAAGATTTACGAGTTCAGCAACGGGGATACCTTGACCAGGTTGGCAGTGATGACGATCCCGTCTTTCTACTTCGACTTTGATGATTCGGGAAGCCGAGTCTCGGTGGATGTTGAGCGAATTTTAGCGCGTCTCAAAAAGGAAAAGATCGATGGGCTTGCTCTCGACCTGCGGTGGAATTCGGGCGGGTCTCTTCCGGAGGTCCAGCGTCTCACGGGGTTCTTTGTGGGGCGTGGTCCGGTGGTGCAGGTGAAGTCAATTTCCGGACAGGTCACGGCGCTGAATTCCCTTCATCGCAAGCCCCTGTACGACGGGCCCTTGATCGTGCTCACAAGCAAGAGTAGTGCTTCGGCGACTGAGATTTTGGCGGGGGCCTTACAGGATTATAATCGGGCTGTCGTCGTCGGGGCCTCCTCAACCTACGGAAAAGGAACGGTCCAGAAGGCGATGGATATTTCCGACTACATGCCAATTTTTGCAGACCGGGAACGAGCAGGTTGGCTCAAGTTGACTTTTCAAAAATACTATCGGGTGTCCGGGAGTTCGGTGCAGATCAAGGGGGTCACTCCAGATCTGATTTTGCCAGATCTTAGTGATGCCGGGGACAGGGGAGAAGGGTCTCAGAAGTATGTTCTTCCCCATGACGTCATCCGTCCTAGTCCGAGATTTGGGCCCCGTGATCGATCTTTTCTTTTTATTCCGGCCTTGCGAGAGAAGAGCAGAATACGGGTCTCGGAGAATCAGTATTTTAAGTATCTCAATGCTGATATTGAACGAGCGAGAATGGTCAGTGCCGCGAACTCCGTTTCGCTCAACCTGCCAAAGCGCCTCGCCGCATTACAGGAGAGTGAGGATCGTCGCAAAGCTCGGACCGTGGAACAGCTCAAGCGGTTTGCAGCCGTCGAAGAGAACGATCAAAAGAGCTTGAAAATCCTCCGGCTGACCCTCGATGATCTGAAGACTGAGCCCCTGCCTTTGTTCGATTTGGAGAACACCGACGACGCCTATCTTCGGAGCGCCGCGGATGAAATCGCCGATCTTGAAAAGACCCTGAAGTGGCCCAGCGGGATCGATGCGGTGAAGCGCGAGGGCTTAGACGTGTTGCAGGATTTGGTGAATGCCAGCCGAGCCAGGCTCATTGCCGGTTTCCCTATCGGCGAGTGATTTTAGGCTGGGATCCCGCGATAGGGCAGGCTGCCGGATCGTGCTCCAGGCCCGGCCATTCCCGTTGCCATGTTTCGGAAGAGCGGATGGTTTCTCCGAGTTGGGCGACGTTGAAGCCGTTTTGTTTGAGCTGAGCTGCGAGCCACTCCAGAAGTTCAGGATGACTGGGGAGAGCATCGCTAAATCCCAAGCTGTGGGCGAGGGGAGTTTTGAAGTGCCGTTTCCAGACTTCGTTGGCGAGCGCGCGGGCGAGAAGATCCGGGTTCAGTCTTTGGGCGAAGTCGAGTCGATCACGGGGAGTTTTTGAGTCTACTGGGATCTGGCGATCTCGGCCGTCTGCCATTACGAGGAAGAAGTTGAGTTGCTCCTCAAGCGCGAGGAGTTCGTCGGTGAGGGTGGCGATCTCTTGGCGCTGCGTGCGCCGAGTCGGGTCGAAGTGGCGTTGGAAAAAGGGCCGCAAGCGATCGGGGGCGGCGGCGGTGAGACTGCGTCCGTCGAAGATCTGGCGCACGCCAAGCGGGGTGAGTTCTTCCGTGTAAATTTGAACCTCATCAAGAGTGAGGTTTTTGCCGAAAAAGCGCCATGGTTCCTCGTTTGAGAGAACGGAATTGAGTAATTCGGTGGGGGCGGAGAGGGTCTCGATAGGTTGACCGTTGAGGTAGAGCTTGAGGCCGGTGGCGCGGCGGGTGCCGTCATAAGTCACCGCGACTTGAGTCCAGCGATTTGGAACGAAGAGTGGGGCCTTGGAGGTGGTGGTGATGGCATGCTGCGGCCATACCCTGGTCCAGCGGGCTTGTAGCTTTCCTTGGAGGACGCGCAGTTCAAATCCACGTGATCTTTGGCCGATGGTGAGAATGGCGGTGTCTCCCAAGGCCTCTGCCTCAAGTTTCACCCATGCCGAAAAAGTGAAGCGATCCCGCTCGGTTCCAGTCGGAACTCCTGCGAGGGAGAGATCGTTTTGCCCATCGAAGGAGATTGCCGAGCCATGGGCTCCTTTGTCGGCGATGAGCGTGTTTCCATTCTCTTCAATCTCATCGATGAGAGCGAAGTTTGTGAGTTTTCGATCGTCAAAGGAATAGGCGGCGACCAGGCCGGGGATTTGAGGAGCGCTCCCGTCTCTGATGAGCCATTCTTGAAATTCCCTCTCAGAAACTGGAGGAGTAAGGCAGGCCTTTTCGAGCGCGATTTTGAGTTGTGCCCTTTCTGCCGCTTGATCCACGGTCTGCCTCACGTAAAGCGGCGGACTCGTCTTAGGAAGGGCATCGTATGGCGTCGTGAAAATTTCCTGCAGGTGCTCGTAGCGCGCGGTGGACCAGTGTTCGCTGGGATGGTCATGGCACTTGGCGCAGCCGATCGTCACTCCCAGAAATTCCCGGGCCACTTTTTCGATTCGCCATTTCGGGGAGTCGTCGCCTCGTCGGAGGTAGCCGGTGGAGATGGCCTTATGGGGCTCCTCCATCAAGTCACCCGCCAAGAGTTCGGAGACGGGAGCGGTGAAGATGGGGCCGGGCGATTGGCGCGGGTTCGCCAGGGTCGGAAGTGACGGGTCAACGAAGTCGTCAACCGAGTTGCCCTCGACTTGGTGCAAAGGCTGGCCCGCCCAGTGAGGGTCAATTTGAGATCCCTGCACGGCCCACTTTTTGAGGAAGTCTGGGTGATCGTGCTTCACGGTCCCTTCATGCAAGTGAAGGAGATCCCAGCCGGAGGGATCGTGGAGGGGGAAGTCGGCGTGGCACGAGAGACAATTCTCGATCACGAAAGGCCGGACTTCAAGAGAGTAGGAAACCCTTGTCTCTGGTTCCGGCTGCTCAGTCGGTGTATCCGATCCTTTATCACGGCAAGACGCCAGCCAAAGGGTCGTTAAGAGGAGGGAAAGGCCGCGCACGATCGGAGCTAAAAACAATCTCGCCTCAAGAGCAATGTCCTAGAAAATTTCGAACCACGAATCGCACGAATCTCTGATTCTAGCGTCCCTGAATCTTGGCAATCGGTGAGGTTTGTGGTTCTTGGATCCAGATGACAGGAAGGTCAAGACGAGGCTTCGTGGCTTAACCCGTGTGCTTGCTCGCCTTGAAGCTTCGATGCCCTAGTAATCAAGCCCGAGCTTCTTGAGCTTTGGGGTGATTTGCTGAGGGCAATAGCGATTCTGCCCTTTCATGCGGAAGTAGTAGTCTTGTTGGTCTTCGCCCACCTTGTAGAATTCCTCGGCCTCGCGAATCGTGGTGACAATGGCGTCGACGAGTTTGTCTTGTTCGGCTTTTTTGGAAGCTTCAGCGATTTTGTGCTGCTCTTCGGAATGGGTAAAGATGGTGCTCATATACATGGGGCCTTGGTCGACTCCCTGGCCCAGCGTGTCAGTGGGATTATGGGCTTTCCAAAACCATTCGAGGATTTTCTCGGTTGAGATGATCTTGGGATCATAGACGACCTGAACGACCTCAATATGACCAGTGACTTGACGAACGACATCCTCGTAGGTGGGATTGGGAAGGTGGCCCCCCATGAATCCAGAAGTGGCTGAAACGACACCCTCCAGTTGTTGGAAGACGGCTTCAACACACCAATAGCAGCCGCCACCAAGGGTGATCGTTTCGTGCTTGGCTTCGTCAGTGGGGAGGTCGGGTTTGACCTCGACAACCTCGTCCTTGCAGGAAGTGAGGAAGAGGGCGGTTGAAACGAAAAGAAGGAATGAGGCAAGGAAGGTTTTCATAGGATGGGGTTAATTTTACTCGGTGGTCATGCCGGCCCGTCTTTTGATGCTCTCGGGAACCGGATTGTTGTTGACGTAGTCCATCGCTCCTTCGCGGTCTTTCCGCATCCAGTTACCGAGCATCCGGTGGAAGGTGCCGGTCTGGTCCTTCTCGGTGGTGAGTTTCATGATCCAGTCGGCCGCCATGGCGGGTTCATCGTTCATGGAATACCGGACGAGGGAGCGCACGCTCTCGTCGAAAGCGGGGTTGCCCTCATAATCGGAAAGCCAACTCGAGGCCGAGGCGACATCTGCTTGGTCGATCATTTGTCTCACGAGAGCGGGGCCAGCGGAGGCGACGATGTCTTCGGTTTGGTTTCCGACCCAATCGACGGCGGCGAGGAGGTCTTTATCGGCCCAGCGGTTTACGATTTCTCCGGCTGAACTCTTCAGGATTTCCGGTCCCATCGAGGCGGCCCATTCAGCGGCTCCCTGTGGGTCTTCTTCGGCAAGTTGACCGGCAAGGCGGGCTGCTGCGCCTTCCTTGAGTTTTTCATCGGTAAGGCTGGCGACCCAGAGTTTGGCGCTATCATTGCCACCGGCCGTGACCTCAGCGAAGACGGCATCGAGAGCTTCGCCGCGACCGCGTGAGAAGGGGAGTTCCTCGAGAAGTTGAGTGGCACGGCCGAGGTCGAGGGAGGAGATTCCTTCAATCACCCCGATCATCCAAGGATTGGCGCGGTTTTCATCGCCTTCATTTTCAAAGTTGTCACGCGCCCAGGCGACGGCCCCTTCGGTATCATTCTGGGCCCAGGCGGCGAGGATGGTTTGGCGGGCGAGCGGGGTGCCCGTCTTTTCGGAAGCATATTTCAAGGCCTCGAGCGGTGCAACCTGCGCCCATGCGGTGAGGAGAATGCGGTATTCGCCAAACTGCTCCTCATTAACACCGCCTTCACGGTAGGCCTCGAGTGCGTCGAGGTATTGATCCGGCGAGAGGTTTTTCACGAAATCCAAGAAGCCCTGGGCCCGTGCGATGGGGTCAGAGAGGGCTTTCAGGTCCTGAATTTTTTCGCGGATTGCCGCGAGCTGGTCTTCGCTGGAGCTCATCGATCCGGAGTTTGTCCGCCGGGTCCGGCTCTTTCCCCCTGCGGCTGCAGACCCCTCGCCTCGAGAGATGCTGCGGGAGCTGGCGGTGGGGGAACTCTTTCCGGAGTTGGCCTGAACGTCGGCGTCAGGGGCTTCTGAGGAGCTTCGACCTACCAGAAATGCGGCACCGCAGCTGATGGCCCAAGCGGCCGCAAAGAGTCCTGTTTTGCTGTTCATGATGGAAATACTACCCTTTAAACGTGCCCGGGCTCCTCTTTTTTTCGGATAGAATCATCGGGCGCTAGAAATAAAAGAGAAAATCTGCGGTTGCGGCAACGGTCGTTGGCGCGTATGTCGCAGGCATGAACCTTTTAGAGGACGATTCAGCAGTCATGTCGAAGACGCGGGATCTTTGCGAAACCATCGCGAATGATGCCGATTACAAGGGCCTTCTGGCCAGCGTTGAGACCTTTCTGGCCAACGACGATGCGCGCTTGAGCTATCAATCTGTGCACGAACGTGGACAGGCTTTGAACCAGAAACAGCAGTCCGGCCTTCAATTGGCCGAAAGCGAGATTTCCGAGTTTGAGACCGCCCGCACGGAGCTCATGAACAATTCCATCGCTTCCGACTTTATCCAGGCCCAACAAAGCCTCGAGACTCTCCAGACCAGTGTGACCCGTATGGTGGGAATGACCCTTGAACTCGGTCGCGTTCCGACTCCCGAGGACGTCGCGCAGGCCAATGGCGGCGGATGTTGCGGCGGCGGTGGCGCCGAAGCCGAAGGTGGTGGCGGCGGATGAGGCTGCTAAATCGAACCGGCAGTTTGCCGGATATTAGAAATTCTTAAACGGAAAGGCGGTCAGATATGACCGCCTTTCTTATTTGGCCTTCTTCGGTTTCCTGAAATCACGGGATGTTTCAGGATGAGAATGGCATTTTTGCTGGGGTCGTTGGGGCTAGAGAGACGCTTGCGGGAGAAAAAGGGGCAGGAATTGAGGCGAGATTTTTAGGCAGGGGTGCGGTCATACCTTTGCAAGAGATCCTGCTTTTCCCTTCAAAATTTACTCAGGCAGACTGAGTGGCTCACAGCGAAGGGCATCCTTTTTCTTTCAGATCTCGCCGCGACCAAATTTCGCTGGCTATTTCTCGGAGGGATGGGTGCGGTTTCCTCGCCCCGTCCTTTCGCCTCGGACCGAACCGTTTCCGGCTCACCTGAAAGACCCCGTCGACAAAACTCTTCGATCTCATCACAGCACCACCTGTAAAATAGCGGACCCGGCATTAAATCACCTTGGAGATCTCCAAATCCCGGGACTTCTCCTCCGTGAGCCGCGCCAATTCCACCTCGGCCTTTCCTCGAGCCATGCCCTTGCGCCCAACTCCGCGCACTCACCACCCGACTCCCGGACGTCCTGCAAAGTGTCTGAAACTTCTAATGCGAGGAATCTTCTCCAAGCAGGATCGATTCGCCCGCTCGCGAGCGGACGACTTTCGATTTCCCCGCAGGTGACTTTCCAAGCGAAAAATTGAGGCCCGCCGGGCATCCGACCATTATCATCTCCTCATTTTTGATCAGCCCGGAAGTGTGACCGCAGGGGCGTTCTTTGAAAACTTCCTCTCAGCCACCAGTGAGCGGATGGTCGTGAAGAGCCTTCCAGTTTTCAAGGAAGGCCTCGTAGATGAGCGGGTTGGTGATCACGAGCATTGTCTCGTCATTTCCGTTGAGCGCCGGTCCAGTATAGTTGTGCGATCCTGTCAAAACGATCTTTTGTCTCTTCCCACGCCACATCGCATCGATCAACATATATTTTGAATGGAGTTGGGGGAAGATGATCGGATCCACTCCGCCGGCGGCCAGCGCATTCCTGATCGTGGAACTTGTGTCTTCCCGGTCAATGATGACTTTCACGTCCATTCCGGCGCCTTGAAAAGCGGAGAGCCAGGCCACGATACCGCGGCGGGGTGCCGTCCAAAACGCCATCGCCACACGGATCGATCCTCCATCAAGCGGCTTGATCTCTCGTAGGATTTCCACGACGGGGTCGAGCTGGCCCGTTGTCCCGTTGGCAGCGCTGCGGGGAAAGTAGTGGGCTTCGACATTATTCGAGGTCACAAATTTTCGGTAGAAATTCGAATCATCGATATCTTCCGACAGGGCATCCCAGTAGTCGAGGTAGGTTCTGTAGAGCGGTTCGTCGTTGCGAAAGAGAACCGAGTTGTTCGCGTCCACAAGCTGGAGGCCGGTCAAATTCGCCGAGGATTGGAGAATACAGTTTAAATGACCACTGCTCAATTCCGAAAAAATGAAAAACTTGTTATGATTGATCCGTCCGCCATGACAGCCGTCGGGATCTCCTTCGGCATTCGTGCACACGATCACCCTGCCCGGTAACGCCTCGGAAAGGGCGCGGACGGGGTCGTTGTTGACCCCGACTATGATGCGAACATCAACCCCTCGTGCCAAAGCCTCGACGAAAGGTGCGATCATTTCCTCGCGATCCCAGGTATAGACACAGGCACGAAGAGTCGATCCAGGGGCAGCCTTCCCGATCAGCTCACGGAGCTTGTTCTCCAGAGTGAGATCAGGTTCGGTGCCATCGGCACTCGGAAGATTGAAGAAGGCTTCCTGCCAGTCGGGACCGGACCTGGATTCAACAACACGCAAGAAGCGTGACGGCGTGATTCCTGCCAGCGGAAGACGGGATACGTTTTCATCGGCGACAAATTCGGTCCCACCAACCGGTGTCCACGAGGCGAGGGAATCGCTTTCTTCGATTTCGTAGGTCCGTCCCGGTATCGAGGGCCACCTTAGGACGCGGCTGCCGGTGAGGTCATTTTCGAGAGTGATCTGGAAGTCGCGACTGCCTTGCGCGCATGCCAGGCTTGGCCAGAGCAGGCCACAAAAGGTAATCAGGATCCTTGTTTTCATCGTGTCAGCTATCTGGCAATAATAGAGTAGAACATAGGTCCTTCCAGATCCTGTGGTGGGATCCAGGTGGTGGTGAGAACGGTCTCGACCGATCGCCATTCGCGTAAGTCGCTGCTGCTGCGGATCTCGTAGAAAAGAGTCCCGGGGATCTCGCTCCAAACGAGGACGCGCTGATTGCTGTCATCAGTTTCCCATCGGGCCTCAAAGGGCAGCGGGGTAACCTCTCTCACAGCAGGTCCCTTTCCCGGCGTGGAAAGCTGGACGAGCGGTGTCAGTTCCCAGTCGTCACTGGTGTCGGTATCGGAGAGCAAACTTTTCCTGAACCAGCTTTGACCATCCGCCTCGGCCTTCGGGTCGAGTTGGGAAGATGACGGGCCCCAGGCAATTCGATCAACTTCGACCTGCGAGGTATTTCGGAGAAGAACCTGGTCCTGCGAGTTGCTGAGATTGATGATACCGCCGTCGGGGTCCCAAGATTCGTCAGTGGTGAGATTCGGGACATTCGGATTGTCGCCGTCCGTCCCTGAGGCGACCTCCACGTCGGGTGAAAAACCATGGAGGGTTTCGAAAGTGACCGCATTAGCCGCGACGATAAAAAACTGCCTGGCCTGAATAACAGTTCCGGCGGGGAAGAGCATCATTGCCTCGGTGAGAGCCATCGCTCCTTCAGTCTCTTCGTCTCCAATCGCCCAGTTTTCGAGATCTATGTCGGTATCTCCATTATTATAAAGTTCTATCCATTCCCCTCCGATGTTACTGCCCACCTCGTTAAAAAGAATTTCACTTAATATCACATTGGAAAAAGAAACTTGGGGAAGGTAGAGAAAAAGAGAAGTGAAAAGAAGGCGCTTACCACTAATAGTCATGGCAGAAATTTGGATTTATAGTTGAGTGATCAGGGAGTTTTAAGAACGACGACGTCCGAGCAAAAGAATACCGCTCAAGAAGAGCAGGACTCCACTGGTCGGTTCTGGAATAGCTCCGGGCGAGGAGAGGGCGGAACCTGTGGTAAGCGCCCAGTCGGTAGCTGAGTCAGTATCGATCTGGGGATCGATCCGATGGTAGCTCTGACCGTCATTCTCGGCATTCGCATCCAGCGAGGGATTAAAAGCGAAGGTGGAACCCCAGCTCACTGCATCGACGAGTTCGTTGGCGTCGTCGAACAAGAGAACCTGATCGTTCGAGTTTGAGAGGTTGACAATTCCACCGTCCGGGTCCCAATCGGAATTGACGATAAGATTTTGGACTGCCGCATTGTCGCTGGATGAGGCGATCTCATAGTTTGGGAGGAATCCGTAGACGGTGAGAAACCGGTCTCCCCCGGCCGAGATAATCTGGATTTCGCCGGCGGCAATGATCGCCCCGGCGGGAAAACGATACAGGGACTCCGTTCCGCTACTGGCTCCCTGAGTCTCCTCGTCGCCGATGCTCCACCCATTCAGGACGACAGGCGTGGAGCCATTATTGTAGATCTCGATCCACTCGCCTCGGGCATCGGATCCAACCTCATTGTAAAGGACTTCAGAAATAATGACTGCGGCACCGGATTGGAAACAGCTTCCGCAGGTTGTGACGGTAAGGATTGTGAGGTTCAGGGAGTTCATAATAATTTGAGTGTTGGTGTTCAGTCAGCGGATGATAATCCGGCAACACCCGGACACTTCAATTTCGTTACCGATAAACCCAGTTGGGTTTTGTGAACATTTTGCCACCAAGTGCCGAAATTGTTATTTTGGTAGCCGGGACTAGGGGAAGGGTCCGGCGTGGACGGAGAATGAGATCGCGCATTCGCGCGAAAGTTTCGCAGTCATCCCGGCGCTAATCGGAATGGTCGTCGTGTAATAATGGCTCGAGTCGGCCCTGTGGACCACCCTAGAATAACGTCTCGTTTTGGAGCGCTTCCCCCCTCCTTTTGCCAACCTCTCAGGGAGCTTTTGTCCAGATCACGCAGCTTGATCATTTGAGTAGATCTAGCTCGGCTTTGACTGGGATTGATAACCTTCGGGCGGATCTAACGGGCGATGGTATCGATAAACTTACTCTTATTGGCCGATTCAATTCAAATGATGGATCTCTCCACTTGGTCGCTACCACGATCTTCCTGCCGATGAACTTTACTAAAAAAAACCGAGTTAACGCCCGGTGCTAAAAATGAGAGTTTTGGCTCACCCTCGCGTGCCCCAATCGAAGCCATCTTGGAAAATTCGGGTGGTCTGACATATTCCGTCAAAGAACGGTAAAGTTAGTTGTCCTTAAACTACTTTAAGACCTGTGCCTGCTATTCTACCATAGGGGTAATTGTGAAAACTAGAGGAAGATGGAAACTGGAAGAGCAATTCATTAAGCCAGAATTTCCTTCACGACCTTTCCGTGGACGTCGGTGAGGCGGAAGTCTCTTCCCTGGATGTGGTAGGTGTAGCTCTTACTCCGCGAAACTGAATACAAGGGGCATGTTCCACGCTAACTTTGTTCCTGTTAGGAGATCGTCGAGGACCTCACTTCAAGAGTTCGGGCGATCTCGTTTTGAGAATGACTACTCTGCAACATGGCTTCGATCGTGTATCAGGATCTTGACACACCAGAGGTTTGAAATGGGGGGATTTAATCGGTTTGGCGATTGAACCAATCGCCTGTTTCAAGATCTGGTCCTTTGACAACTTCGCCACTACTTCTAATTTAAGTTGTCAGGCAATCTGCACAAGGTGTTGAACCTGCGCCCAAAGTCGTTCGGCAAGGTCTCCTTCGTTTGATGCTGCGCATTTCGTGATGGGTGCCTTTCTTGGCATGATCTGGTGCTTCGCAAGAGTGCTGGTGAAAACTCCATGAGGCCGCAAATGTGACAACGTTCTTGGTGCCATCGATAGCGACAATCAAGAACTCATCAGCATCCTACCAACCGAGAATATCAACTCTTCGAGATCGACTCGTCGAGGTTAAGGATGAGGGACGCTACGGCGGCATAGGCCGCGAGTTGCGCCGGGTCGAGGTCGGGGTCCGCTTTGAGGGCTCCGCCACCGGCGAGGTAGGCTTTGGCGCGGGGCAGGTCTTGTTCGAATTCGCCTAAGCGGTCCTTGAATTCGGCGACGAGGATCGCCAGTTCAGACGCGGTTGCGGCGCGCGAAGTTGAGAGGCGAAAGGCGTAGGCGAGTCTTGATTCGACAGACTTGCCGCCCTCCTTCATCGCCCGCGTGCCCAAGGCGCGTGCGGCTTCGACGAATTGCGGGTCGTTGAGTAAGACCAAGGCTTGGAGCGGGGTGTTGGTGAGCTCGCGGCGGGTGCGGCAGGAGACGCGTCCGTCCGCCCCCAGGATCCTCATGTTGGCAGCGGGGATCTGGCGTTTCCAGTAGGTGTAGAGGCTGCGCCGGTAGAGGTCGTCTCCCGATCCCTGGTTGAAGGATGCGTTCGACGAACCGATCGCGTTTCTGCCGAACAAGGCCGCCGGTTGGTAGGGTTGAACGCCCGGGCCCCCGCGCTTTTCGACTAAGAGGCCGCTCGCCGCGAGCACGTGGTCGCGAACCGATTCCGCTGCGAGGCGCTGGCGAGGGGCGTGCGAGAGGAGGCGGTTGTTGGGGTCGTTTTCGAGGATCAGCGATGATTGCGCGCTTGACTGTCGGTAGCTTGCCGAGGTGACCATCAATCGAATCAGGTGCTTCACGTTCCATCCAGATTCGACGAATTCGACCGCGAGGGAGTCGAGGAGCGCCTGGTGGCTCGGTCGGTCTCCCTGGGTGCCGAAATCTTCTGAAGTGGCCACGATGCCGTTCCCGAAGATCATCTGCCAGTAGCGGTTCACCGCGACGCGCGCAGTGAGCGGGTTTTTGGGGTCGATGATCCAGCGCGCCAAGCCGAGGCGATTTTTCGGCAGTTCGGCTGAGAATTCCATGATGCTTGACGGTGCCGAAGTCTCGACCGCGACGCCCGGCTTGTCATACTCGCCGCGCATTAAAATATGATTCGCTCGCGCATGAGGCTGATCGGTGGCGATCATCGTGACCACGGCCTGTTTTTCGATTGCCGCCTTTTCCTTCTTCAGGTTTTCTAGCCGTTTGCGTTGCCCGGCGAAACCGGGCCAAGTGCTGCGGAAGTGGGTCAGGCGTTTGTTGCGATCCTTCGGCAATGCCGTGCGGGTCGCGGCTGTTTCGTCCGCTGTCAGTTGCAGCTCGAAGGGGTCTCCGGCGACGGTGAACTTTAAAGTTTCACCAGCGGTGAGCTCGGCTGATTTTTCAAGAGCGATGATTTGCGGCTCTTTCCCGATCTTCAGCTTGGCGGCCGCTTTGAGTTTGAGTTCGCGCGCCTTGCCATCCTTGCCGATGGCCTCGAGTCGAAGTGATTCAACAAAGGCGGGACTGGCGCTGGTTAGCCGTAGCGAAGCGATCTTACCCGCCTCGGGAGCGACTCCTAAGTCGTAATGCTTCTTCTCCGATTGCGGCTTGGGCGCATCGGGGTTGAGGACGAGTTCGCTCTTGAAGGGCGCGTCGCCGATCTCGCGGGTGGCGATGACTTTGCGATTCTGGTCGAGGATGTTCACCGTCACGTTGTCGAGCCGCTCAGGGCAGCAGTCGTTGCGGTTGTAGACCAGGATGTGGTCGATCGAATTGACCGCGCCGAGGTCGATCTCCCACCACGGATCCGTCTCTTCGAGGGTGCAGGCACAGGACGCGAAGGTGCCATCATTGGTGCCATCGATGGCTTTGCTTGCGGCGGCGTTAGGGCCGTAGACGCTCGACTGCTTCGCGGTTCCGGCGCGCGCGATGTTTTTCCCGGCGGAGAAGATCTCGACTTCCGAGATCGTGATGAAACCGCGGTGTCCTTTGGCGGCTTCGATCCGCACGAAGCGTCCTGAGACTTTCGAGGGCGTTGCGGGCTGGGGCGGTTTGGCACCGTCTTTTACTTGGGCGCTGTTGGAGACAACTCGCGGCGATTTCCAATCGATTGGTTTCGCTAGCTCAGCGAGCCAGCTTTCGAAATCTTGGCTCAACTGCGGGGGAGTCTCGCCCAAGGTTTTCTCCACCGGTTTGATTTCCAGGTCGATTTTTATGAGGCGCTGCTCTTGTTCCGGAGGTCGCATTTTTAATGTCGGCTCGGTTGATCCTTTGGTGTTGCCCTTGCCGACGAGGCTGTTGAAGAACCCGCCCATCTGGTAATACTCGCGCTGCGTCATCGGGTCGAATTTGTGATCATGACACTGCGAACATTCCATTGTGAGTCCGAGGAATGCGGTCGATGTCGTGTTGATGCGATCGATGAGGTATTTGATGCGGTAGTCCTCGTCGATGAGGCCGCCCTCGTTGGAGGTCGGGTTGTTGCGTAGGAAGCCGGTGGCGATCTTCTGTTCTTGGCTCGCTTCTGGAAGGAGGTCGCCGGCCAGTTGCCACGTGATAAAATCGTTGTAGGGCAGGTTTTGGTTGAAGGCGGAAACGACCCAGTCGCGCCACGGGTAGATGCTGCGTGGGTGATCCTCGAAAAGGCCATCGGTATCGCCGTAGCGGGCCACGTCCAACCACTCCAGGGCGAGTCGCTCGCCGAAGGCGGGTGATGCGAGCAGCTGATCGACGACGCGCGTGACCGCGTCTTCAGATTTGTCCGCGAGAAAGGCGTCGAGTTGTGCGATGCTCGGAGGGAGGCCGGTCAGATCGAAATGGAGGCGTCGTAAGAGGTGCGCTTGGTCCGCTGGTGCCGCCGGGTTCAGATTTTGCGTTTCCAGTTTCGTTAAGATGAAGGGGTCGATCAGATTGCGCGGCCAGGTGTTATTGTTGACGGCGGGCGGAGTCTCCTTCTGCGGCGGGATGAAGGCCCAGTGCCGCTGCCATTCGGCCCCCTCGGCGATCCATTTCGCAATCAGGGCGATCTCTTTTTTAGACACCGTGATTTTTGATTCGGGTGGCGGCATCACCTCGTCTGGGTCGTGGCTCTTGAGGCGTTCGATAATCGCGCTGTTTTCTGGCTTGCCCGGGACGATGGGGAAGACCCCGCTGTCGCCGAGTTGTGCTTTCGCGAATTCCTCCTGGTCGAGGCGCAGGTCTGCCTTGCGCGCCGCGGAGTCCGGTCCGTGGCAGGCGAAACAGCGGTCGGCCAAGATCGGGCGGATCTCGTCGTTGAACGATGCCGCATGAGTGCTCGCGGTGACGAGCAAGAGGACAAATAGGAGTGAGCTTGGACGTTTCATCACTATGCGAGGATCGGTTTGATGACCTTGCCGTGGACATCGGTGAGTCTGAAACGGCGTCCTTGGTGTTTGTAGGTCAGGCGTTCGTGATCGATCCCCATCAGGTGCATCACGGTCGCCTGGAAATCGTGCACGTGGACCGGATCTTTGGCGATGTTGTAGCCGAAATCGTCGGATTCGCCGTAGCTGACGCCGGGTTTGATGCCGCCGCCCGCCATCCAGTAAGTGAAACATCGCGGGTGGTGATCGCGCCCGTTGGCAGCCTTGCCCGCTCCGCCCTGCGAGTAGGTGGTGCGCCCAAACTCGCCGCCCCACACGACGAGCGTGTCATCGAGCATGCCGCGTTGTTTGAGATCAGAGACCAAGGCGGCGCAGGCTTGGTCGGTGTCGTGGCATTGCTTCGGCAGCGCGCCGATGAGATCGCCGTGCTGGTCCCAGCCGCGGTGGTAGAGCTGCACAAAACGGACCCCGCGTTCGGCGAGGCGGCGTGCGAGCAAGCAGTTTGCGGCGAATTTGCCGGGCGTCTGGCATTCGGGGCCGTAGAGATCGAGGACCGATTTCGGTTCGTTGCTGATATCAGTGGCCTCGGGGACCGACATCTGCATGCGGAATGACATTTCGTATTGCGCGATGCGTGTCGCGATCTCGGGATCGCGGAAGGTCTCCAGCTGCATCTGGTTGAGCTCCTCGATGCGTCCGATCATGCGCTTGCGGCCCTCGACGGTTTCGCCGGGTTGGCTGTTGAGATAGAGCACCGGCGTTTTGCCGCCGCGGAACTGGACACCCTGGTGCACGCTCGGCAGGAATCCGCTGCTCCAAAGCTTGCTGTAGACCGGCTGGCTGCCGGGCCGGCCGGTGCCATTCGAGATCAAGACGCAGAAGTCGGGCAGGTTGCTATTTTCGGTGCCGAGTCCGTAGCTCATCCACGATCCCATGCTCGGGCGGCCCGGTTGTTGGTTGCCGGTTTGGAAGAAGGTCACGCCAGGATCGTGGTTGATCGCTTCGGTGTGCATCGATTTCACAAAACAGAGATCGTCCGCGATCTTGGCAGTGTGCGGCAGGAGCTCACTGATCCAAGCCTCGCTCTGGCCGTGTTGAGCAAACTTGAAGTTCGAACGCGCGATTGGAAAGGAACTCTGCCCGGATGTCATCCCAGTGAGACGTTGCGTCTTCTCGATGAATCCATCCTTACTCCAGGTCTTCGATTTAGGGTCGAATTTTTTAAAGAGCTCCTGCCCGTGGAATTCGTCGAGCTTCGGTTTGTAGTCGAAGATGTCCTGCTGCGACGGTGCGCCGTTCATAAACAGGAAGATGACCCGTTTGGCCTTCGGTGCGAAATTGCTCCCGCGCCGAGCGAGGTCGGCCGCGAAGGCTCTCGGTGCCAGCATCGAGCCCAGGGCGAGCGAGCCGATCCCGCTCGAACCCGCGCTGAGCAGGTGGCGGCGCGTGATGGCGTGTTTGGAGGTATCGAGAATTTGATCGTCCATGACTTCCGCTAGAATCTCTGCGACATTATTCCTGCACGACCATGCGGAAGAAGAGGGGGTTCTTCGCAGGGTCGATACTGGAAGCGGTGACTGTTGTGGTCGCTCCTTGGGAATCGATGGCATCGGCGAGCTCTTCCCAAGTTAGAAGATCGGAAGAAGCCTCGAGACGATAGCTGAACCCCGGCACTGAGTCGAAGGTGATCTCAACTTCGGTGCCCCCAGTTTTGAGTTCAAGTCCGGTGATCACAAGTGGTGTGGGGGGCGCGCTGAGGACTACTGAATTGGGAGAGTCGAAGAGTTGCTGAACCTGCCGTTCGTCGAGCTCGATATTATAGAGCTGGAACTCGTCCATGTCGCCATTGAAGCCGGTCCCGCCAGCCGATCGGGTTCCGATCCAGAGGCGCGAATTCGACCCGCCGAAATACTCGGGGACTTCAAACGTTTCGGTGTTTTCGGCAACCATCACTCCGTCGAGATAAAGGCGTGTCCGGTCTGCGGTGAAGTCTCCGAAGTTGGTGCTGTCGAGGTGGGTGATCACGACGTGATGGATTGAATCGTCAGGCACCGAACCGTCTTCCGAGACGACAACCTCGGTCCCCGCGATGCGAAATCTCACCGCACCGCTGGGTGTGATACTACACCCGAAAATGCTGTCGTTCTGGGTGAATCCGGGGTCGCGGTTGAAAAGCGTGTCCTCTCCGGAACCGGCGACCGGCCTGACCCAGACGGAGTAGGTAAAGGTCGCGGTGTGCGGGAAATCGTTGTCAGTGGCAAAGTAGTTGCCACTGGCACCCGCATCGTTGAGGAAGACCGCAGTGCCCTCGTTTCCTGCGATCGGAGGCCGCCCGTAGGTGGGTTGGGGCGCTCCAGCGTTCACTCCCAGAAATGCCCCGAAGCCATTCCCCGAGGTTTCCAAGGGGTTGGTGCTCCCGGCGGTCTCGTCGAAGGAAAGGCGGAACAAAAGTCCATTGATCGCCTTTTCGGAAAGGGGAATGGCAAGCACGGAGTGGGCGACGTCATCGCTCACGATTTCGAGATCGGCCTCGAAAAGATTGCCGGAACCGGAGGGCGAGAACTCCAGCGTGATCGTGGCCGCTCCTCCCGCCGGGATTTCCAGCGGGAGAGTCTGACCCGAAGCATAGGCCGATGCCCCCCCTCCGGTGAAATTAATGGCGGTAATGGTGGTGGTGGAGTCTCCCACATTCGTCAGGGTCACTGCTCCTTCGATCACCTGATTTGGCCCTCCGAGAGAGAACACGGGCGTGGTGTGGGTCAGGTATTTCGCGCCATCGAGAAGAATGATGACCTCGTAGTCATCGACCGTTCCCCCCGGCGCTCCCCGCCCGGTTCCGGGGGTTGTGGCATCGGTGGGCAGGCTTCCGGCATCATCATTGGCGGAGCGAACCCAGTTGGAGACCACTCCGTAATAAAGGCCATCGGCCGGAGCGATAACGCGGAGGAAGGAGTCACGCGAAGTGCCATCGTCATCGTTGCTGCCAACGAGAATTCCGTTGCTGTCATAGAGGCCGACTAAGCTGTCCACGCCGGTTCCGTTGACGTTCGAATTGACATCGAAAATAATGACCTGTCCGGCATTTGCGGGAATGGCAAAAAAGTCCATGTCCCCGCTGCTGTCCCCGGTGGTCGGCCCGAACGGTCCATCGCCATTGTTGCCGAAGGAAACGACTCCGCCGGAAGATCCTGCGACGAGGGTCGAGAGGGTGGCGGTGCCGATGCTGTCGTTGGGTTCGGTTTGGACAATCTGCGAGAAGGCGGGACCGGCGAAGGTCAGACAAGTGGCGAGGATTCGGTGGGTTTTCATGATAAGGGAATGGAAAAGGAAAGGAGTGTTTCCTAGAAGGCCATACGACAAATCTTATCGCAATGCGATCTTCCTTTATCCCGGATCGTCATTTCCGGGCGTCATTCTGCTCATGACTCGGATCAGAAAAGAGTCCTATCTGCTGGCGTAAATTAAGAAGCGGCAACCCACGCTGTGGGTCGCCGCTGTCAGGTAAGGGAGGATTGCTACGAGGGCTGCTATTTTTGGATCACGTAGCGTGCCTCGAGTGCCTTGGTAATGCGCTTGGCAGATTCGGAGAGGTGGGCCTGGGTGTAGGCGTCGAGACCTTCCTTTTTCATCGCGACTTCGAGCTTCGTCTTGACCTCGGTGAGCTTGAGCGAAGCTAAGTCTGAGACGGGCTTCTGCGCAGGCGAGGTCCTGGTTTTGCCATTGGTCAATCCCATGAGGCGGTCAAGATATTCACGCTGCAGATTGCGTTGGAAGCTCGAGATCAGCGGTTGGCGGGCGCTGTATTTTTTGCCTGCCTCTGCTTTGTCGAGTGACGACCACACCGCTTTATCGACAGTATCGAGCACCTCGGGAAGGGTGAGGGCATCCTGATCGGAGGGCACGCGAAACTCGTTATCGTAGATACGGCCGAGGGTGGTGGGGTTGAGGATGTAGGTCAGCGCGGAAGCCTGTAAACCGAGCACCTTGTCGTGCACCGGCCATGCCGGATCGACCGCCGCGGTGTCATCATCCCACCACTTATCGATCGTCATGTGTTTGAGCAACTCAGGCGTGAGGCCGTAGGACTCGTCACGGAACGAGTTCTCTATGACGAACTGGAGTGCCCGGCGCTGTTTGTCAGCGGAGACGACCTCGATGGGTGGTTTGCCGTTCGGGTCACCTTTCCGGTGGCGATAGACATGGGCGCCGCCAAGCCAATTGGCCATCATGCTGACGACGCGTGCCTGACTGGAGACGGTGAGCAGGTAACCGCGTCGGGCCCGCGACCAGCTCTGGCCGTCTTTGACGAACTTATCGAGAAGTTCGCTGCGGTGCTTGCGCACAATTTCCATCATCTCGTTGCCGTAGTCGAGCGGGTCGGCGGAGAAGTCGTAGCGGCGGGCGAGCGGATCCGATCCGCCCGTGTCCTCGTCCGTGGCGTATTGCAATAAGGGGTCGGCGACCTTGGCCAGGATTGGCTTCAGATCTTTCTCGAAGCTGTAGCCGTATTCGATGGCCCAATCATCGTAGGGCCCGACGCTGATCATGCCGTAGTCACCCTGTTTTTCGCCTTCGCCGGCGAGGATCATATTGACAGGAATGTAGTCCATGACCGAAGAGGCGAGGGGCTTTTTTCCAATGACTTCGTCGCTGTTGATCTGCTGCAGGGTGTAGATTGACGAGCCTTTGAAGTTGTGGCGCAGGCCGATGGTGTGCCCGACCTCGTGCACGGTCAAATCGGCGAGCAGGGGCCCGATGAATTTCTCCGGGATACCGTCGATGATCTGCTCGTCGTTCTTTTCACCAGCTGCGGCATTTGCGCCAGCGGCCTCGATATCGAGCATCATGTGCATCGTGGCGATGCCGTGGGTCTTGCAATTGGCAGCCTGGCAGAGGCCGTTGCGCTGGCTCTGGCGACCGCGCAGGCCGTCGTGAATGTGTTCGCCCAAGAGCCGGTTTTCGGCGTCGCCGTGCTGCATCAGCGGGTGGGCTGGATCTGCGGCGGTGGCGGCCAGTTCGGCGCGGACTCTGGTGCGTTCGCGCGGTGCGGCAAGGAGGACACGTGGGTCCCAGTCCGGGTTTTCTGCAAGCCACGCCATGGTTTCAGGGGCCAAACCCTCGGTGGCAATCTTCGGCAGGAGTTCGTTGTATTGGGTCCACCAGTGGCGGATCCAGCCGTCGGTCAGGATGATGTCGGCGTCTAAGATCTGGCCGGTCTCGGGATGGACGCGGCTCGGTCCAATCGCGGTGCCTGCTCCGTTGCTAAGCCAGCGGACGAAGTTGTAGCGCACGTCTTCAGGGTCGAGGTCCATGTAGCTCTTCGAGGTGGCATCTTGCTGGCGAACTTCGATCGCCCCGATGATGCCGATCTTCTCGAAGGCCTCGTTCCACATCAGGATCCCCTGGCGCACCCAGCGACGATACCGGATGGGGGTGGTGTGTTCGATGTAGAAAACAATGGGCTCCTTGGGCGGGCTGAGCTTCAGAGATGGATCGGCCTTTTTTAGGTTCCAACGGTTGATGTAGCGCACGCGCGTTTCGTTCTCCGTGAACTTGCCGAAGTCGACATAGGAGGTGGTGAAGTAGCCCACGCGCTCGTCAGCGACGCGCGGCTCGTAGACCTTGGGATCTGCGGAAGGCAAGAGGCTGATCGAGTAGTGGAGTGTGCGCAGTTGGCCATCTCTCATTGGCACCTCAATGCCAACCTCGACGTTGTTCGGGAACGCCTTTGCAGTGATGATACGGTGAAGTTTCGCGTTCAGACCGGCGACGCGGCTCCCGAAAAACTTGCTCGCCTGGCCGACAAGGAGCGCGTCCAAGTCGATAATCGGACCACCCTTGGGCACCATCGCGACGATGGGCACGTCGAGGAGAACCTTGTCGGTGAAGAGGCGGTTCACCGAGGATTTACTCTGTGGGTCGCCGGATGATTTGATTTCGAGGTTCGGCTCTACGAGGGCGATCCGCTTATCGTATCGGCGCCAGTAGAACACGCCATCGCCTGCCTGCAGGCCTGCGTAATCATCTCCACTGGCGACGGTGAGCGCGATGAAGTGTCGCTGTTTGGCAAAGTCCTTCGGGAGTTCCGCGAGGAGTTGGCCGTCTTTCTTTCGATGCCAGAGGGTGTAGAAACTCTTGGCTCCGTCATTGGTCGACACGATTTTCTCGTAGCCCTTGAGAACCTCAGTATGCGAAGGGAAGTCGGGCTTTACGGCTGGCGCGGCGCCGGGCGCTGGCGGCACAGGTGTTTGAGCGCTCGCGGTGGAGGCGAGTGCCAATGCCAAGGCGGAGCTGGCGATCAAGGTTTTGAAGTGGATTTTCATATGGAATTGACAATTACGCTTTCTTAAATAACGGGAAGTTCGCTTTTTGAGGATTGGGATGATGATGCCCTGAGGCCGGGTTTAGAGAGAGGAACGGGGAGGGAGGATTTTAATTTCTTCCCATTTTAAAGAGGCTGGGGAGGAGTTAGCGAATGACGGTCGTTTCCGTCAAGCTCGAAGCCTCGGGTTGGTGCGGGAAAAGGGGCCAGACGGGTTTGAGAATCTATTTGGACCCGGGCCCGTTTTTTTAGATGTTTGCATTCGATGAATATCAGGCTGACAGCTTGGAGGGCTTCTCTTCTGTCATCATTTCACGACTCAGCCCGCGAGAAGGCTGAGAAGGCGATCGCGCACGGAGTCATTGCGGACCAATCCGCTGAACTGCTCCGAACCCGGGCCATAGGCCGTAAGTTGTGTCGGGTCAGCGGTGTGGCAAACGCCTGTCCAACCGACACCTGTGACATTTCCGACAATCTGTCCGAGTATCCCGACGGGATTGGAAAGCTGGTCACTCCATTCGTCCACTTGGTTCCCCGCAATGCAGTCAATCATGACATCGGCTTCTTTTTGAGAGGGGAGAAATCCGTAGAAATCCTCGATCTTCTTGATCATATCGGAACTCTTCCCGCGCTTGCGGTTCCATTCACTCAGGAAGCGTTCGGCTGAACCTCGGATCTTGGCGATTTTTTGGAAGTGCTCGTTCGTTTGACGATAGCTTGCACCCGTTCCGTTCAGGCCCGGGTTGGCATTGCCATGGTCGCTCGTCAGGACGATGAGAATATCGTCGTGATCCTGAGTCATCGCGAGGACTTTCGCGATGGTGTCATCGAAGGCCATCTGCTCTCGGAGAATCGCTCCGGTGTCGTTTTTATGGGCCGCGTGGTCGATGCGGGCTCCCTCCACTTGGAGTAAAAAGGGATCATCTTTGGCGAGAAAGCGCTGCAACGCGGCTTGAGTCATCTCAGTCAGAGTCGGAACGCGCTTTTGGAGGCCTTGGTCTTCGTTCCAGTCGATGGTGTAGGGGAGATGCCCATTGTAAAAAGTTCCGAGAAGTTTTTGGGATCGATTTTTTGCGAGATCGGCTCGCGTGCGGGCGATGCCATAGCCGGACTTTTCGAAAACGCCGAAAAGATCTTTCTGATCCTTGCGGGCTGTCCCCGCGAAGAAATTGTCCCCTCCGCCAAGGATGACATCGACGCGGTCGAGATACTGGGGAGCGATGAGATCTTCTCGGCCACGATTTTGCACCGCAGCAGCGAAGCCCGCAGGCGTCGCGTGCGTGATGCTGGCGGTGGAAACGAGGCCGAGACGGAAATTGTTCTTCTCTTTCTTGAGCGTCTCGCCAATTGATTCCAGTTCTTTGCCGTTTGCATCGACGTTGATTTGGCCGTTGGGGATGCGTTTTCCAGCACTCCAGGCGCTGGAAGCTGCGGCCGAATCGGTCACCAGAGAGTCAGACGAAGGGGTATCCATCAGGCCATGCTTTGCCTCGGGGTTGGAGAGGAGCTCCCACCACGCCGTTCCCCGGTTACGGGTCTGCCGAGAAAAGGCTTCAGTCATCGAGAGCACCCCTTGGCTCATGCCATCGGAGACCATAAAGATGATTCCTCGAGGTTTCGTCGGCGAGTTGACTGGATTGGGGCTTGCTTGCGATTGACCGCTCGCTTGAGAAATTGACGAGAGCACGGCTGCCGCGCTCCCAGCGAGGCTACCTTGTAAGAGACGACGACGAGAATGGCTCATAAGAGGGTCACTCTACACCATTTTTTTAGATCTGCAGAGGCGAGATTTACGGTCTTCCTTCCCGAAGCCCGAAGAGAGTTTGGCCGTCGGTAAGGTTCGCGCCGCCCAATTTGTGATCTTAGGTGATCGCGGCTTGCCTAAAAACCCTGGGTCTATATATATTAACGGCATCTTATGATAGATAAAATCGAATCGCTGTGAAGAAAGAACCGTCCAATGAAGCCGGGATTACGGCGAAAAATCCGTCCTCGGGAGAGGGCAAACCTTTCCCGGCTGGAGAAAGTCCCACCACGGGGAAAGCTTATGAAGGGAAGTTTCCGGTAGTGGGCATTGGAGCCTCGGCGGGCGGACTAGAAGCCATGGCGCTCTTCTTCACCCATCTCCCGAGGGATACCGGCATGGCATTCGTCGTCGTGACTCACCAACACCCGGGGCAAATCAGTCTGCTGCCAGAACTACTCGGCAGGAAAACCGACGTGCCGGTGGTCCTCGGGGATGAAGGGACACCTCTCCAGCCAGACCATATTTACATCTGTCGTCCCGGTGGCTATCTGGCGATCCTCAGGGGCATCCTCCATCGGATGGGCGAAAGTGAACCGCAGTCGCCCCACCTGCCGATCGACTATTTTTTTCGTTCGTTGTCTGAGGATCAGCGCGAAATGGCGGTGGGCATCGTGCTTTCTGGAACCGGCAGTGATGGCACGCTTGGTCTCAAGGCCATCAAAGGTGAGTCCGGTATGACGATGGTGGAGGACCCGCAAGCTGCCAAATACGATGGGATGCCAAGCAGCGCGATCGCTTCTGGTCTCGTGGACTACGTGCTGGCGCCCGCAGAGATGCCAAAACAGCTCGTCGCTTACGCAAAATTACCGTATCTTCTCGGTCGAGTGGTTGCGGCGGAATTGCCAGTGGTTCCAGAGTTATCAATGCAAAAAATCTTCGTGCTCCTGCGTAGTCATACCGGAAATGATTTTTCCTCTTACAAGAGCAGCACCCTGCGTCGCCGTATCGAGCGGCGGATGAACGTCCACGAAATCACCGATCCAAACCACTACGTGCGCTACCTTCAGGACAATCCGCATGAGATCGATTTTCTCTTTAAGGAATTGCTGGTTAGTGTGACGAATTTCTTCCGTGACCCGGAGGCCTGGAAGTTGCTCTCGCACAGGCCGCTTGGGCAGTTGCTGAAATCACGGGCCAAGAATCACGTCATGCGCGTTTGGATCCCCGGCTGTGCCACCGGCGAGGAAGTCTTCTCCACGGCCATCGCCCTTAGCGAGTGCATGGACTGGATCAAGCGGCACTTCAAGGTCCAGATCTTCGGCACCGATCTCGATGTCGAGGCCATCGAGCGTGCCCGCTCCGGCCTTTATCCCGAAGGCATTTCCGCTGATATCGCACCCGACTTGCTGAAGCGCTATTTCCAGCAGGATGACAACGGCTACCGCATCCGCAAAGGGATCCGAGAAATGGCGATCTTCGCGGCGCACAATGTCATCAAGGATCCGCCCTTCACCAAGCTGGACATGATCTGCTGCCGTAACTTGCTGATCTATCTCAACGCGGACTTGCAGCGAAAACTGCTGCCCGTTTTCTATTACGCCCTCAAGCCCGGCGGCCTCCTCTTCCTCGGCTCCTCCGAAACGGTGGGCTCCTTCACCGATCTCTTCGAGGTCGTTGACAAGACCTGGCGAATCTACCGCCGTAAGGATAACCCAACCCAGAGCATCCAGTTCCCGGAAATTCCCAGCCAAGTCATTTGGAGCCAGAAGGGTAAGGGCACCCAAAACCCGCTTCCTGAGCCCCCCAAGGACTGGCGGATTGACAAGGTGCTTGAGGGTTGCCTGCTGGCCCGCTTCGCTCCGGCCAGCGTCGTCGTGAGTGACAAAGGAGATGTCGTCTATATCCATGGCCGGACCGGGATGTATCTTGAACTCGCCTCCGGGCAGCCACGCAATAACCTGCTCGGGATGGCCCGTGAAGGTCTCCAAACCGACCTCGCGTTGGCATTGCGACAGGCAGCCTCCACAAACCGCGAGATCGTCCACACCGGGATCCGCGTCAGGACGGGTGATGATTTCACCGAGGTTGATCTCACTGCCACCAAAATCTTGGAACCTGAGACGGTCCGCGGGCTCTTTCTCGTGACCTTCCGCCCGACTCCCGATTCCAACAGCGTGGATCCGGTCGCGGAGGAAACGAAGGTCGTGGCGCCCGGGAATCAGGAACGTCTCGAAATGCTCGAAGGAGAATTGACGCACACCCGCAAATCCCTGCGGTCCATCATCGAGGAATTCGAAACCGCCAACGAAGAGCTACAGTCCACCAACGAGGAACTTCAGAGTACCAACGAGGAGATCGAAACCTCCAAGGAGGAAATACTGTCGCTCAATGAAGAGCTAAGAACCGTGAACGCCGAATTACTGTCCAAGGTCGACGAACTCTCGCAGGCCAACAACGACATGCAAAACCTGCTCAACAGCACCGACATCGCGACCATTTTCCTCGACACCGGTCTCCACGTCAAACGTTACACCGACAAGACTCGCAAACTCATCAACCTGATTCCGTCCGACATCGGAAGATCGATCGGCGACCTGACCTCGAATCTCAAACTCGACAAACTTGACGAACTCACCTTGGTCTGCAGCGAGGTGATGGAAACGCTGGCCTTTCATGAGCGGGAGGTCCAAACAACGGACGGTAGTTGGCAGCTGATGCGCGTCATTCCCTACCGAACGATTGAAAACGTGATTGAAGGACTCGTAATCACCTTCGTCAATATCGATGCTCTGAAAGAGATCGAGACAAAGGGAAGCAAGGCCCGCCGGTATTTCGAAAACATCGTCGATACCATGCGCGGTCCTCTCATCGTTCTGGACGATGACCTGCGGGTCATCTTCGCCAACCTCGCGTTCTATCGTTCCTTTAAAACCAGCGCGAGACAGTCCGTCGGGGAGCGGATCTATGAACTTGGTTCCGGACAGTGGGATCTTCCGGAGTTGCGCGAGCTCCTCGAGACGATCATACCAAACAACCAACCGATTGAGGACTTCGAGATTGAGGGGGAATTCCCGAAAATCGGTCACCGAATCTTTGCTCTCAACGGTCGGCGTGTCGAACAGGTGGCCGACCTCCCGAGCCTGATCCTCCTTGCCTTTGAAGACCTTACCAATTCCTGAACCCGACCAGTATGACGCCGCAAGAACCTGATTCTATCGAGACCGCTCCGAAACCGCAGATCCTGCGATCGCAGGCCGAGAAGTTGCTGCGGACCACCCGCAGGCGGATCAATGAGATGGGCCGAGAAGACATTCAGACCCTAGTCCACGAGCTTCAGGTGCATCAGATGGAGCTGGAGATCCAGAACGAGGAACTCCGCCGCGCCCAGCTGGAACTTGCGGTGTCTCGCGACCGCTACTCTGATCTCTATGACTTCGCGCCGGTCGGCTACCTGACCCTCGGAGAGGACGGCCGGATCCTGGAAGCAAATCTCACCGCTGCCACCATGCTCGGCGTGGTACGGAGTAAGTTGATCGGTGCCGGTCTCACCCCTTTCATCGCCCGGCCCGATCAGGACATCTTCTACAAGTGCCGGCAGAAATTGGCGTCCGGCGAGTCGTGCCGGAGCTGCGAACTGAGGATGCTCCGCGGAGACAGTTCGTCATTTATCGCCCGGCTTGAAAGCTTGGTCGTTCACGATCACGAAGACCAGTCTCCTCGTTTGCGTATCACGATCAGCGACATCACCGAAATCAGCGATGCCCAACAGGCCCTGCAGCGGGAGCACGCTTTCTGCGAAAATGTCGTCGATACGGTTCAGACGGTCATCCTGCTGCTCGATCGCGAAGGGCGGGTGATCCGCTTCAATCGGTATTTCGAAGAATTGAGCGGTTGGCAGTCCGATGAAGCGAAGGGCCGTGACTGGGTCAGCACCTTTATTCCCGAACGTTTACAAAGGAGTATTTCGCAGGTGTTCGATCAATCGATCAACGGAACGTCTGCTAACGGAAACGTCAATGCGATCCTCATGAAGGATGGAACCGAGCGCCTCCTCGAATGGTACGATTCTCCTCTGAGGGATGCCGACGGAAGGAACATCGGCCTGCTTTGCGCCGGAATTGATGTCACTGTAAGGCACCGACTTGAAAAGGAAGTGATCAACAATGTCGAAGAGGAGCGGCGGCGCATCGCCACGGATCTCCACGATGGTCTGGGGTCATTGCTCGTCGGGATTAGCCTGCGGGCCGAATTACTCACCAACAATTGCTCGACAAGTACCGTGCCCCCGTCGAGTAAACCCGCCGAGCTTACGAAGCTGATTCGTGATGCCATCGATCAGGTAAGCAGTATCGCGCAGGGCCTGTATCCGCTGGGTAACGACCCCGAAGACTTGATGAGTCATTTGTCGAATCTCATTCACCATAGGAATCCCGAGACGACTTCGGAATGTCGTTTTGAATGTCGGTATCCTGTGCTTATCGATGATCCCAAGGTGGCGAACCACCTTTACCGCATCGCACAGGAGGCGTTTAACAATGCCATCAAATACAGCAACGCGCACTACATCACAGTTTCCCTTTTTGCCGAGGAAGGCCAAGTGGTGCTCGAGATACTGGACGATGGTGAGGGGATCGATCCCGGGAAGCTGAAAAAGAAAGGTCTTGGGCTGCATGTCATGAATTACCGGGCCAACGCGATTTGTGCCACGCTCGTGATCGAGCCGCGCTACGAGCGGGGCATCAGGGTTCTCTGCACCGTTCCCCCGAATCCTGTCGAACCTTGCTACGAAGCCACTTTTTGAACGGAATCCGAGTGCATAGTGAGCTTATAATTGACCCACCTTCGTGTTTAAGGTTACGAGCTGACTCAATTCTCCTTTTGAGTCAGAATGTTCTTTGAAAAGCTCCTTTGGATTTCCCGCGAGATGGCAGTGCGGTGTCACGGCCTCCCCTGTTTTCTCCGGAGTGGCAAGGCGATCCGGTGGGTGAGGGTCGAAGTTGACGGCAAGTGTGCCTCATCGTCACCGATTTTGAATTGGAGGCAGAAGTCATCGTAGTGATCTACCGTCACTCGGTGGAGTTTGTGCGCCCGAGGGAGAAAGGTCGGAAATACCACCTGATCCCGGCACTCAATCAGTAAAGAAAATCAAGGGCTGGCTTTGTGTCCTTCAGGACGTCTGGCTAAAGCAAAGCCAACCCTTGATAAAAAACTTGCTAACGAGAGTCAGACAGAAATCGCGAGCTCCTTTCAATTACGATGGGAAAGAGTAAGGCAGGCGGCGAGATCTAACGTTAAACCGTTAGATGATACGCTGGTCAAAAATCGGAACGGCGGAATCTGGTTTTCTTTCTTAATTTCATGTGTGGCTAAACCATAGATCTCTCGGTCTTATCAAAATTGAACTCGATTTGCAGAGGTCAGGTCGTGGTGGGATTGTCAGGGTATTTCGCCTAAAGTATTAGGGACTAAAGGATTAGGTGATCTGGCGCCTTGTTGTCATGATCCGAAGGTCTCCGAACAAGATGAGTGCTACCGAACCAATACCGTCTCCAGTCGGGCCCTGACGGAATCCGCCAGCCGGTATGATTTTTCAAAAACGACGGCATCGTCTCTTTTTCTACCGTGAAACAGCAGGCGCAGTTCGGTCTGTGCCGGATCCATGAGCGGCCTTCGCATTCAACTCGGCCATGGTTTGGCAGTTGAGGCGGTCGCGGATCTGGGCTTTGTGGGATTCGCCGGTCCGGCGTTCAATACCGAGGGAGTCGGCGATTTGGGTTTGGGTGAGGCCTTGGCCGACGAGTTCGAAGATTTGGAGTTGGCGATCGGTAAGGCAGGCGAGTTCAGAATGGGGGGAATAGTCGCTCTCAGGGTGAATGGTCTGGGTGGCGAGTTGGAGGGCGACCTGAGATGAAAGGTAGACGTGACCTGAGAGGACCAAGTCGATGGCGGCAACGAGTTCTTCGCTGGCTTGTGCCTTGGCGACGAAGCCTTTGGCGCCTGCTTTGAGGACTCTTTTGGCGTAGGTTGAAGGTTCCATCATAGAGAGGATCAGGACTTTGACCTTGGGGTCGTTGGCGCGGAGTTCTTTGAGGAATTCGAGGCCGCTTTGCTCTTCCAGGAACAGGTCGAGGAGGATGAGGTCGGGTTTTTGGTGCGAGAGGAATTCGCGGGCTTGCGGGATCGTTCCTGCTTCACCGATGATTTCTATGCCAGGGGTGTTTTCGAGTATGAGAGTGATGCCAGAGCGGACGATGGGGTGGTCATCGATAATGAAAATCTGTTGCATGCTTGGCTATAAAATATGCATTAGACATAGCTTAATACCATTTCTTTTCTTTTTTATTCTTTTTCTTTCAATTTATTCTTTGAAGGCTTCTGCGAGTCATTGACAAAATTTTCCAAATTGGCGAACCTGAATAATAAGTTTGGAAATTAGAGGACGGTCCAGAGTCAGAAAAAGATACCAGAGATACTGCGAGAATAATTCTCTTAATCTGCTTATCGATAAGGTTTTGATGGTCATTATCCGGTAGATTTGGCGTAGCAATGAGATCTTTTTGGAGCGGGGTTCGTAGATGTATTGGGCGAACGGGGTCACTCAAATCGCCTTGCTTTAGCGATCCCTGTCCTACGCGATGAGGTTGCGTCGCCGTAGTGGTCGAGACCCTCTTGCCCTCGGAGGATAATTTTAGGATGAGTTCCCTGAATTACGATGTCTGGTGTCCAGGGCGCTATGTTCTCGCATGTATTTGGCATGCCTCCGATATTTGACTGGGGGCGAACTTTGGACACACCGCGAGCGGCCAGCGCTATCGAGGGTAGAGAAGGAAGGGCTCACGCCGCTTCTGAAAGTCGGTAAGCATTCGGTCTGAAATGACTTTGATTTCGGCAGGCGTCTTTCCTTCGAGGATGGCCTTTAAGGTTTCTGGATCGCCCAGCAAACGGGCCATCTTGGGGAGATCCAATTCCTCGCCATACAATCGATGGAGCGTCGTCGCCAAATGAATACTGAGCTCACTACTGCGATACTGATCCCGATTGGTGACGATGAGTTGCACTCCGTAACACTCCTTCCCCGCAAAGACACTGACATCCGGAGTGAAGCGGGTGGGCACAAATCGTACCCCCGTGGGAGCCTCCTGATTGAGCGCTGCGGCCAGCTTCCTGTCATCGAAGTAGGGTGCCCCCAAGAGTTCGAAAGGAGTGTCCGTTCCCCGTCCTACACTGAGCTTGCAAAATTCGAGCAGGCCCACCGCCGGATAGAGCGTTGCCGCGTTCAAACTGCGCATATTGGGAGAGGGATTCAACCAGGGTTGACCCACTGCATCGAACCACTGTAAGGGCGAGCTGCCTTCACATCGGATGACACCCAGATCCGCTCCGAATCTGCACTCCAAATTGATGAGCCGGGCCAACTCTCCCACCGTCATCCCGTGGCGTAGCGGAATTTCGTGTACTCCCACGAAACTTCTCTCACCTGTGAGAACCGGGCCCTCGACCGCAGGACCAAGAGGATTGGGCCGATCCAGAACGACAAACCGAAGCCCTTCTTCACCCGCCACTTCGAGGCAATAGGCCATCGTGGAAATGTAGGTGTAGAACCGGCAACCGATGTCTTGAATATCGAAAACCAAGGTGTCAATCCCCGCCAGCTGAGCCTTGGTGGGACGTCGTGTCTTTCCGTAGAGACTGTGGATCTTCAATCCGGTGGCGGCATCGCGTCCATCTTTAATCGTCCCCTGATCCAGCGTTCCACGGATGCCATGCTCCGGAGAAAAGAGGGCGACGAGTTTGAGGCCAGGCGCGCCGTGGAGAAGATCAATGGTGGGAGTTCTCTCACGATCAATCCCGGTATGATTGGTGATGAGGCCGATGCGACGGCCACGAAGTTGACGGAAATTTTCGCGCTTTAAGACATCAATCCCCGTTTGAACCTTTCCAGCTTTAGGCTCGGCAGGGTTTGGATCAAATTTAGTCACTAGGGGAGGAAGAGCATCCGGAACCTGGGTGAAATCGAAATCTGAAACGGCGAGGGCGGCGAGCGTTCCCAATTCCCGCTGGAGGCCAATGACATTCCCTTTTTCACTCGGGTGATTTCGATTGGAGAGAAATATGACGAAGGTTTGCGAGAAGGGATCGATCCAGAGTCGCGTCCCGGTCCAGCCGGTGTGTCCATAACTCCCCACCGGAAAGAGCTCACCCCGAGGACCGGCGTAAGGGGAGTCGATATCCCACCCCAAGCCCCGCCGGGGAAGTCCCGCGGGCGATTGCACGCTCGTCATCAACTTCACCGTGGCCACCTTGAAAATCCGTTTCTCATTCAACATTCCACCACCGAGAAACATGCGCGCATAGAGAGCCAGATCACGGGTCGTCAAGAAAAGACCGGCATGCCCCGCCACTCCGCCCATCCGGCGCGCGGTCGGATCGTGCACAACACCTCGAAAGACACTCCCGTCCGACATTTCTGTGGTGGGCGCAATGCGATCTATTTTCTTCAAATCTTTGGTAGTGAGCGGCCGAAAATGGCAATCTATCATCCCCAGCGGGGCAAAGATCTCGCGCTTGCAGAATTGCTCAAGCGGCTCTCCGGTGATCCGTTCAACCAGGAAACCCAAGAGGATAAAATTGATATCGCTATATCGATAAGTTTTCCCCGGTTCTCCCCGTAAGGGTTCGGCGCAGGCCGCTTCAAAGGCCGTCACCTTTCCCGACCAATCACCGCGAATGGCAAGGCCCGCCCGAAGGGCCGAGGTGTGGGTCAGTAATTGCCTGATCGTAATTAATTCCTTCCCCTGTCCTTTGAACTGAGGGAGATAACGGCTTACCCGGGAGTCCAACTTCAAGCGCCCGGCTTCGAGCAATTTCATGACCGCCGGAGTGGTCGCGACAACTTTCGTGAGGGAAGCGGCGTCAAAAATCGTCGACGTGCTCATCTTCTCGATCTTCGGAAGCAAGGCCCGGGAACCGTAGGCTTTCTCGTAAACGGTTCCTTCTCGTTCGAGATGAAACACTCCTCCCGGAGTCCGAGCATCGGTGATGGCCTGCTCAATGGTGTCATCAATCTTCGCCAATCGGACCCTTGAAAAGCCAGCGGAATACGAGGGCGAGACAATCGTGGCAAGCCATAGCATAAACAAACAAATCCTCATGAAACGATCCTCCCACCAGAACACCAAAAAGCCAGTAACTTCGCTGTCTGTTGCGATTCTCAGAAGGAAGTTCTTCCCACCGATCCCGCGTGCCGGAACTTGTGGTATGCCATCCTATTGCCACCCGGCAAGTTTTGCCTCATCTTGGTTCTCGTATCCGAAACCGTAATCTCCCGTGGTAGAATCACCTTTTCGCAGAATGGAATGGCGACGGTAACAGCGGCAGAGACGTCTGCCGCCGCAAGAAGGGAGACGAGTAGAAAGACTCACTGGAAGCGATGAGTCAGAGGGGGCGTGACGGTGTCGTCGGGGCTTTCCTGCTAGGATTTTTCTTCTTGGGTTGATCGCCTGTGCGCGTTGGCGCGGGGAGAACGTTTTAGTTGTTCGCGAAGATGAATTCGAGCATTCGGACGAAGGAGTTGCCTCGATTCTTCATGTCAGAAAAAAAACAAAAAAAACATGCCAGGCTGGTTACACCGGGATTGAACTCTTCGACCTGGAGAAAGTCCTCGGCGAGAAGAACAATATTGCCAAGACTCATCCTGACATCGTTGAGCAGTTGTCGAAGCAATTACGCGACTGGCAAGGGGGCGGGATGAACAGCCTGATGGGGCGGGATTACAAAGAGTAATCCCTGCTCTTCTTCCCGAAGAGGGCTTCGGGGTGTGGGCAAAGTTGCGCATCTCGATCTTGCCTGAGGCCAAGGAGAGCCCGATTGTCTTCATTTTCTAGCATCCAATTCTCACCCTCCACACCCTCGATTTCACCACCGGCCCCGAAGCAACTAAATCCACCATCTTCCTCACCAGCTCTCCAAAGAGTCATCCCGTCGTCGCAGCTCATTTCGAACTCCGCGAATCCACGGCACCAGCGAAGTAGAACGGGGGAGAAGACCGCCCTCAACTCTACCCAATAATCAACGAAACCACCACGGCCAGCCCGATCGCTACCCCGGCCCCAATACACTCCGTAAGAATGGTCTCCGAAGAATCCCCTGTCTCAAGATCCACCTTCCCAAAGGTCACAATCTTCACTGCCAAGTTCCCAATCCATCCGCATCCGTTATGAAACAGGACTTCAACAATTAACCCGATGATATTCATTTTCTTAGTATGCCATCCGAGGGGTGACGCCTCTCATGCTCCACCACGGTTACCCTGACAACTTCAACTTTCAGGGTTCCAAAATAGATCACACAAGGAAATCGCGTCAATTAAATTCCTGGAGTCGCCCGTCGCCCAAGGGACATTCCGGTGCCAGATAGTACCGCGTTGTGGCCTGATATTTCTTAGCCGGACCGTCAGGGTCATTAAGCCCCGCGGAGTTGGGATTGAATGCGTCCATCTTTTCCTTCATTAACGCTGAGAATCATCGCGATCGATGACCTCCGCCCCGAGCTTGGATGCTATGGCCCCGAGCTCGCCGTCACTCCGAATATCGACAAGCTCGCCTCGCGGGTCGCCTTTTCGAGCGGCTTCCCGCTATGCTTAGCTACCTTTTGTAAGGAAAACCCACCTTTTTGTAAGGTTTGCTTGACATCGCTATTAATGTAATGCAACCCTTACATTATCTCACAACTCCTGACAGTGTGAAAGGAGATGGGGCACAATCAAAAACGAAAAGCAAAAAATTGAAATGAGCAGTAAATTAGAAAAAAAAGAAAAGAAATTCCTGGTCCTGTTTATGGTCCACATCGCAATGTTTCTTGCCGTATTAGGATTGTCGGTGGTGATTAACGAAACCAATGGTCTGTCCGTCATCAGCAAAGGATTTCTAGCAATGACCCCTGTGGTTCCGATGATATTTCTGCTGCGGCTGGTCATCAGCCATTTCCGGTCATTGGATGAATATATCCAGCGCGTCATGGGCGTAAGTTTACTCTGGGCGGTTTGTGTGGTTGGGTGTTCCGCTCTGGCCTATGGATTGCTCGGGGAAATGGTTGAGGTGACGCCGATTAGCCCTGCCTTTATGTTGCCAGCAATGGCCTGCATCTTTGGTATCGCGCAGTTTATTCAGCAGAAAAGTGATGCCCATGCAGAATAGATTAAGGGTCCTTCGCGCAGAAAATGGCTGGTCACAAGCGGCCCTTGCGGAAAGGTTGGGCGTGTCTCGCCAAGCAGTGAACGCGATAGAAACGGGCAAGCACAACCCCTCTTTAACGCTGGCTTTTTCCCTCGCAGATACCTTTGGAAAAAGTATTGAAGAAATTTTCAGACCCAAAGGATAAAGGCATCACCCCATTGGGGCTTGTGGAGGATCCGATGTTAAGGGGAAAAGGAGGCTTCTGCGTGATGTGGCCGTAGATCGCGTTTGAGTGAGCGCCTCACTTGGATCAGGTCCAACTTCGCTTCGAGTAGTTTCCATGCCATTCGCGACACCCCCTGCCTGACCCTCTGTATTCAAAGATAGTTTTCACCAAAAAAACGCACGCGCTTCACGAATTCTTCATTGTCTGGGGTCACTTTCTCCCCAGACCTCATGAAGAAATTAGACGACACTCCGCCGACGGGCAGCTGCGAGCTGCGTTCTCAGTACTGGCTGACCCACTTCCGCGAAAATCTCGCTCGCACGCCAAAGATCAATTGGAACCGCGAGTCCAAGCTCGACTTGCAAGAGGACGCGCGCCTGATCCGCTCGATCCAAGCATGGCAACTCGGCGAGACGTCCGACGGCGCGCATTTGCGGCAGGCGACACGTGGATTTCTCGACCAATGCCCGCACGAGGACGCGGAGCGCAAGACTTACATCGAGGCGGTGAAGCTCTTCATCGAAGAGGAACAGAAACACGGCGAGAACCTTGGGCGCTACTTGGACAAAGTGGGCGCGGAGAGGATCAAGTTCGACCTTGGCGATACCGGTTTCCGGCTGGTGCGATCCCTTTTTTCCAACATGGAAATCTGGTCGGCCTCCGTGCTGATGGTCGAAACGATGGCGCAGATCTATTACAAGGCACTGCGTGATTCTGAACGGTGTGAGTTACTCGGCGAAATCTGTGCGGACATTCTCGCTGACGAGGCGCACCATCTGCGCTTTCAGATCGAACGAGTGCGCACCTACTACGCCGGCCGATCGATGATTGGTCGAGCGGCGACGCGATTAGTCTACAAATCGATCTACACCGTGATCGTCAGCGCCGTTTGGTTCGCCCACCGCCACGCACTGAGGCAGGGCGAGCTCACATTGTTTAAATTCTGGAGTGCTTCGTGGCGGAAATTTCTCGGCCACTGGCGCCAGATCGAAAAATGGCAATCCGCTTCAGGAGAGCCGCCGCGCGAAATGGCCACCAACGAGCCTACCCCGACCTCGCCATAACAGCATGCCGGAAATACCGAAAAAAACCTCTCAAATTACTTATTCATGAGGGTCTACGATGGTTTGAAACCAGCGAACTTGGAGCGGGAATGGCGTCTTTTTGGAGAGGGCGTAGTAGGTCCTTGTGCTACGCGATGAGGTCGTGGACGACGTTGCCGTGGACGTCGGTGAGGCGGTAGTCCCGGCCGGAGTAGCGGTAGGTGAGCTTCTTGTGGTCGAGGCCCATCAGGTGGAGGATCGTGGCGTTCATGTCGTGCACGTGGACGCGGTTCTCGACGGCTGAGAGTCCGAACTCGTCGGTGGCGCCGTAGCTGAAACCTTTCTTCACTCCGCCGCCGGCCATCCAGGTGGTGTAGCCGTAGTGATCGTGGTCGCGGCCCTTCTGGCCCTCGGAGCATGATGTCGGGATGAGTTCCCCCTGAGTTGGGATTCCCGGTGTGCGGGGCCGCCGGTGCTCCCAAGATCTGCCCCAGGGTTAGGTGGATTCCGGGGCGCTCAACCTTTTAACGACAGCAGTTTTGAGAACTCACCTTTCAGCTATGTGCGGCATACTTTTCTGAGGTCAAACTTTCCAGACTTCCAAAATATTTACCTCGTGCCATGGTTGTCATTGAAGATGGCTACTGGGGCACAGATTAAAGCAATGATGGAGAGTCACGCAGAAGGCGATGACTCTCGCTTCTATGCCGTGGCCAGTCAGATTGCGGCGACTGCTGCAAGGAAAGGTCACGACAAGTTGGCTGAGCAAATTCGGGATTACATTGACGCAGAGAGAGCTGCGGCAAACTTGCCAAAAGCAAAGTCTCTTAACGATTCTGTCGTTTCCATCAGTCGTCCAGATGGCGAAGCTGCTGACCTCCTGGTTCATTCCACCAGCGCGGTCGGACTAGATCAGCTAATTGTATCCTTCTCGGTTCGTAGCGCCCTTGAACTCGCCATTGAAGAACAGGCGCATATTAATGAGATCAAATCTCACGGACTTAATCCGCAACAAACCTTTCTCTTCACCGGCCCTCCAGGTTGTGGAAAAACAATGTCGGCCGCGGTCGTGGCAAATTCTCTGAGTCTGCCACTGTTTAGCGTAAGGCTGGATGCCATCATCAGTCGCTATCTGGGCGAGTCGTCGGCGAAATTGGCGAGCGTCTTTCAGGCGATTCAGAAAACACGGGCCGTTTACCTCTTCGATGAGTTCGACTCTCTGGGACTTGAGCGCGGGAGCGGACAAGATGTTGCTGAGATGAGAAGGCTTCTTAATGCCTTTCTGGTTTTCGTCGAATCGTATGGAGGGAACAGCATAATCATCGCTGCGACCAATCATGCCGAGTCTCTCGACTTCGCTCTGTTTCGACGCTTCGACATGCTTCTCGAATTTGAGATGCCGACCGCTGACCAGTGTCTGCAAGCCCTCGAACTGAGGCTGAAGGATGTGAAGAAGCCCAAAGCTCTAAATCTCCGCATTGTCGGGGACGCCGCAGTCGGCCTTAGCTTCGCTGACCTATCCCGAGTCTGCGACGATGCCGTGAAGAGGATCATTCTGGGGAAAACTAAATCTCTTTCCGCTAAACTTCTCACGTCTTTAGTGAAAGACCGCAAAGCCTTCCTTGCCCGCAATCGGAAAGCTTAAAGATTTCCCGCGATCTCACTCCACCAGCCGATGCCTAAAGGCCGTCCCCAGCACCCCTTCCATATCAAGAAACATCCGGTTCGCCTTCCCTACATGTGGAATGAGGGAGGTGGAAGCGGGAAAGAACCCACGCCAAATGTCACCCGTGTCCGCAATGTCCATGGTGCAAAACTCTTAAAACAGCTTCGAGAGACCGAGAAAAATGCCAAGGGAAATGACTTTGAAGAATTGGGTGAGGACTACCTGGCTGACAAAGGGGACCTTCTCACCTTCATCATTAATCCTACCTTCAAAAACAAGCTCGAGACCTTCGACTCCATCACATCTGGTGTCGAACTTCTGAGCCTCCGGACAGTTAAAGATATCAAATTGGGAGAAGTTTTGATTGCTAACGTTTTTGTGAGTCACGGAAAATTAAAATACTTTATCTCGAAACTTGAGGCCTACGCTGCCAAAGAAGATAACAAACCCTTTGCAGACCAGATCGAGCGGATTAGTGAAGCCACTCTCAAAGCCCTTTGGACTTCCGAGGCACCACTGCCAAAGGCTGGTAAAAATGTCTGGTGGGAAGTCTGGCTTCGGCGCGGTAAGAATGATCAAACTCGTTCTGAAAATCTTCAGTCGGTTCTGAGTGAAGCAAAGCGACTCAAGCTCGATGTCCAAGCCTCACCGTTGGAATTACCTGAGCATACAATCATTCTTCTCGAGGCAGAGATTGATCAGCTTTCTCACGCTTTCGGTATCCTCAACTGTGTGGCAGAACTCCGAGAACCAAAGCTAGCGACCCTGTCCGCCGCGCAGCCAACAGCAGTAACGGAAGACGTGGCTCCGCTCCCTGCCGTCCATCCTTCAAATGATGCTCCCGCCGTTTGCATCTTCGATACAGGAGTTAATAACGATCATCCGTATTTGCAGTCTGTTTGCCCGGGTAATCACGCGACCTCCTGGAGTCCTGCTTGGTCTACTGCAGATGACAATGGGCACGGCACAGCCATGGCCGGCCTGGCAGCTTTTGGAGATCTGAGACCTTTGCAGCTTGGCAGAGCGTCTCTGCAAGCCACCCACTGGCTCGAGTCCGTGAAGATGCTCGACCTCAGCGAGCCTCATAAACCTAAAAATTACGGCGCTGTGACCATTGAGTGCGCCGGGAGGATCGAGAGCTTGATCCCGAATAGAACATCCCGGGTTTTTTCAATGTCAGTATCAGCGACGGATGCCATTGATTATCCCGATCTCGCTCCTGACGGGCTTCCCACCTCCTGGTCTGCTTCGATCGATCTACTAGTCAGTGCCTCAGGATTTATTGCAGGTCCACCGAGAAACTTCGTCGTTTCTTGCGGGAATATCGACCCGGATGCCTGTGGCGGTTATGCCCCTGGCACCTATCCGGGTATTAACCACAAGAGTTCTATAGAAGATCCCGCCCACGCTTGGAATGCTATTTCCGTGGGAGCAATTACTCATCTTCAAGACGATAGCAGAAAATGTATTGCTTCCATCGGGACGCTCTCTCCTTACTCCACAACTTCGCTTTCTTGGATCGAAAACGGAACAAAGGATTGTCCTCTAAAACCCGAGTTGGTTTTTGAAGGTGGTAATCTACTTTCGCACCATGATTCAACTTACTGCCAAGACACTCTTCACCTGCTCACTCTTCACCCGCTCACTCTTCACCATGACTTTATAGGCCAAGGCCTATTCAGCTCTAGTTCCGCTACGAGTGCTGCCACCGCCGGGATCTCACATCTTTTGGCGCAGCTTCATGCAGCTCTTCCAGAGGCCACCCCAGAAACAATTCGTGGGCTACTCATCCATTCCGCTCGTTGGACTCCAGCAATGATCGGTCGAGCAAATTTAAAAAAGAAGGCAGAGGTGGAAAGGCTGGTGCGCACCTACGGATACGGAGAGCCTTCTGTTAACCGATTGCTTGAGGCTACAGAAAATCGAGCCACCTTTTACTTTGAGGAAGAACTTCAGCCGTTTGACAAGATCAATGGGACCCTCGGAACCAAGGAAATGCTCTATTTCCCTCTGCCAATTCCCAAGGAAAAGCTACAGGAATTCGGTGGAGCCAAACTCCGTATGACGGTCACCCTTTCCTACTTCATCTCACCCAACCCGGGTCGACGGGGCTTGGCGGTGTCGAAATTCCGCTACGCAAACTGTGGTCTCCGCTTTGACTTAAAAACTGGAACTGAAAGTTATGACACCTTTGTTTCAAGCCGTTCCAAGCGTATTCAAGACAAACTTGAGTTGGATAAAACAGGAGATCGAGGTGAGACGAGTGATGGATGGCGACTTGGCATCGGCAATCAATCCCGCGGTTCGCTCCATCAGGATCAATGGGAAGGAACGGCCTCTGCTTTAGCAGCCCGGGACGGCATTGTCGTTTATCCAGTCAACGGGTGGTGGAAACTTCGCCCCCACCTCAAGCAGTGGGATCAGAAGCAGCGTTTCTCTCTCATAGTTTCAATCGAGAGTGACGATCCTGCACATGAATTTTCCACCCAAGTGCAGGAGGAAATAACAAATCTCACAGTGCCGCAACGCATCCGTGAACTTGCAGCTCTATTTTCCACCTCTGTCGATGTGGATGCTTAAGACTCCACGACGAAGAAATGACCTTTTGTCGCATGTCTGCTGAAGACGGTGAAATCAAGGATTCCACCTCAAATAAGGAGCGGTCTCCTCTGGAGCTGGCGGAGATGAAAACCCTCCTTCGCTAGAAGCTGCGGCGGGCAAGTAGGGGAGCAGGATTGGTCAACCGAAGCGAAGCGGATGAAGGTTGACGATCATTGGCGTCAACTTAAGGGTAACGCGCTTATTTAGAGTTATTTAAGACAAATAAAGTCGATATTTGTATTGACATGGCGACTGAGTCGGCAAAATCGGTATGTCTAAAACTATACCTACCGACTGCTCGAAATTATTCTTCTCTCGGCTCGACGCCGCCGCAAAGAAAACAAAATTTGTCATTCGAAAATCTCA